>JAEEGL016497374.1_pt1 | contig 11370 bp, 6 predicted proteins | sample 9134231 | NCBI WGS metagenome assembly JAEEGL01 (sample SAMN16246548, study PRJNA631951) | gut metagenome | biome: gut microbiome; feature: rumen; material: fiber-attached | host: Bos | place: Iran: Karaj | collected 2018-10
CCCCAATCCCCAATCCCCAATCCCCAATCCCCAATCCCCAAAAATATAAGAATTTTTATAATACTTTAGAATAATTTTTTTATAATATTTCCATTATATTATTATTTTTTTTTATTTAACATAAAATTTTTTAATTAAAATGGATTTTGAACAGAAATATGATGATGCACTTTATAGAATAAATATACTTTTAAATGATAATTATACTCCAAAAAATCTAAAAAAATATATAGAAGGATATAAATTAGAACAATCAATAGATGTAAGAAATAAAAAAAAATTAGAAGAATCATTTTTAAACCAAAGTTATAATAACAACAGTTATATGTTTGATGAAAAAAGAAAAAAACAAGTAACATTAACAGAAATAAGAGAACATGAGCAAAGATTTGATAGAATAAAAGCTCAAAATATAATAAATAATGAAATAAAAAGAAAAAAAATGAAACAACAAGAAAATGAATATTTAAATAAAATGGAAAGAGAATATAATACCAAAAGATATTCTCCATTAAATACAGATAATGATAAAAAATCAAATATAATAAATAATATAAAAAGAAGAGAATTTTCAAAAATAGCAAATAAAATAAATATTGAAAAATTAAAAGAAAGAAATAAAAAAAGAACATTAGATTTAGATGTAAATAATTTAAATAGTAAATCAAATCAAGAATTAAGAAATAAAAAAATGAAAAGTTCATCAAGTGAATTAAAAAGAGATAGATTTGATAATATAAAATATAAAAAAATGATAATGTCAAATTCTAAAAATAAAATTAGAAATAGTTCAGTTAAAACAAGAACAAAACCAAATGAAATAGAAAGAGAAAATAGATATAATATTGATAGAAGGGTTCCTTTAGAGATTAGACCTGATTATTTAAGACAAAAAGATAAAATTTTTAATACACCAACACAAAAAATATATCAAAAACAATTTAAAAGTAATTCTAAAGATAAATATTTAAATCATTTAAATGAATTAAAATTAAAAGCTGAAAATTATGAGACTCAAGCAAAGAGAGAAGAACAATTAATGAAATTGAGAAATGCAAATAATTTTGAATATGATACTGCAAATAAAGTTTCTTCTTTATTGTATGATTCAATATCTACTAAATTTGCTTTATTAAATCAAATTCAAAGAGATATTAATAAAAAATAAATTATTATATAATTAAATAAAAATTATTTTTTTATTATTTGTTATAATTAAATATATAATTAAAAAAATAAACCAAAAAAAAAAATTAAATATTTTTTTTAAACCCAAAAAAAAAAACATTAAAAAAAATGGCAATAAGTCAACTATTTTTTTTATCTCTTCGAGGTGATACAATAATATTTAGAGATTTTCGTAGAGACATAAATAAAAAAATAAATGAAGTATTTTTTCGTCAAGTAAATTTACCACAAAATGAGACACCTCCTATATTTAATTGTGAAGGTGTAAATTTTGTTTATGTAAAAAAAAGTGATATATATATAGTTTTAGCAACATTAGACAACATATCACCATGTTATTATTTAGAAATTTTATATAAATTACAAAAAGTAATAAAAGATGAATGTGGAGTTTTAAATGAAGAAAGTATAAGAAAAAACTTTGTTTTAGTATATGAAATTATAAATGAAATGTTTGATTTTGGATATCCTCAATTAAATTCTACAGAAGATATAAAAACTTTTGTTTTTACTGAACCTGTTATGATGATGAATATTAGTGCAATGGCTCCTATTAATAATTTTATTAATAGAGGTATTAAAAATAGTGAATATGTTAAAAAACCAATAAGTCAAGTTGTTGAAAAAAAAAGAAATGAATTATTTATTGATATTATTGAAAAAATTACTGTTTTATATAATTCAAAAGGAAATTTAATAAATATGGGAATTAATGGTTCTATTCAAATGAAAAGTTATTTAAAAAATAATCCTGAATTAAAAATTATTTTAAGTGATGGTTTTAAAATTTCAAATAATAATTATATGAATTCATCAATTCCTTGTATTAATGATTATAATTTTCATCCTAAAGTACAATATAAAGGATTTGAAAATTCAAGAACGATTTTTATAACTCCTCCTGATGGTGAATTTACTTTAATGAATTATTCAATGAATAATGAATTTACTCCTCCTTTTAAAATTTATCCTACTATTTATGAAGATAATTATAAAATTGAATTAAAAATTAATCTTCAAAGTACTTTTGATAAAAACTTTTATGCAGGAAATGTTACTATTAAGTTTAATGTACCTAAAAACACAAATAATGTTCATTTTCAATTAGAAAAAGATTCTAAAATTTTAGATAAATTAAATCCTGTTATTCAAAAAACTGATTATATTCAAAGTGAAAAAATTTGTTATTGGAAAATAGGAAGAATTCAAGGTGAACAAAAGAAAGAATTAATTACTAAAATTACTTTATTAGATAATAATATTGGAAATGCTAAAAAAGAATTAGGTCCTATTACTATTTCTTTTGATATACCAAATTTTAATTTGAGTAAAGTTCAAATTAAAGAATGTAATATTTTGACTAATGATAAAAAATATAATCCTGCAAAATGGTTAAGAATGATAACACAAGATTATTCTTATGTTTTTAGTTTAAATTAAATTTTATTTAATAGAATTAATATAATAAATTTTAAAATAGTAAAAAAAATTAAATATTTTTGAACTAATTAAAAAAATATAAGTTTTAATTGAATAAATTTTTTCAATCTTTTTTATTTAAAATATATTATTTTAATTGAGTTTTTAATCAATTATTAGATTTAATAATAATAATAAAATTTAAATAATGTTTAATTATCCTCCTTGTTTAATATATTTTTCAGTTTCATTTAATTCATTACTAAGAATTTTAATTCTTTGTTTTACAATATTAGCCTTATCATTTTCATTTTGTTGTATAAAATAATAATAAAGTAATTTATCATGTTGTAATTGGCTTTTCATTATATTAACATAACCTTGAGGTGTTATTGTATCACCTAATGCATTTTTTAAAAATTGAAGTTTAACTTTTATTCTATTACTTTTTTCCCTTAATGGTCTTGGAATTCTAGATTCAATTTTTTTTATTTTTTCTTCTAATTCTTTATCTTTGTATTCTAAAATTGATACACTAACTAAATTATCAATTATATCTGGATCATTTAATTCTTCAGGTTTAAATTTACTTTTATTAATTTCAGGCATTTTTTTTATTTTTTCTATCTCCGAATTATCTTCTGATACTTTATTTTCAGTTTGTTTATTTTCAACTTTTTTCTCAATTGGTTTTTGAGTTTGTGGAGGATTATTTTTTGGTTTTTGTATATTTTGACTTTCTGGTTTTTTTACTTCTTTAATTATTTCCTTTGGTTTTTCATTAACTATTTTTTTTTCTTTTTCATTATCTCCTTTTTTATTTTTATTTAAATGTTCTAAAAGAAAGATTTTAAAAGAAGGTAACATTTTTTTAATATGATAATGAGTTTTTATTTTTTCTTCAAAAACTTGTCCAACACAAGGATTTCTTATTTCAATTTTTACTTCTAATCTTGCTGTTTTAGAGTTATTTGATAATTTATATTCATCTTCAATTATAATATCATTTTTTAATTTTGCTAATTTTATTTTAATAGTTTCTTCAACATGATTTTTAAAAAATCCTTTAGATTTCATTTCAATTGTTAATTCTTTTGAATATAAAGTTTTATATTCTGTTTTATCAATATCAAATGTTATTGATTTATCAAAATTTTTTTCTTTATTTTCTTCAATTGTTGCTTTTAATTCTTTTTTTAAATCAATTTTTAATTCAATAAAATTTACATTTTTACTATGTTTATATTCAAGTAATTTTCCAATAAAAATTTTTATTTGATTAGGTTGAATATGAGTATTTATTTTTTCTACTTTTTCACTTTTTTCTTCTTTAATATATAAAGGAACAGGAGTCCAATTATCTTGTAAATTAGCTTTAACTGCTTTTAAATCTTCATCACATTTTGTAATTAAAGCTTTTTTCTTATTTAAAATTTCTTTAATTTTTCCTTGTTCTTTTTTGAATTTTTGTTTTGGCATTTTTTTTGATTCTTCTATTTTTAAATCTAATTCATATCTTAATTCTGTTCTTTCTTTAAATAAACCTTCAAATAATTCTTTATATTTTATTATTCTTTCTTTTGTAGAATAACCAAAAACTATATCTGGATTTATTGCAGAAGGAATTTTTTTCATATCAACATCTTTTAAATTATGTGATTCAATAAGTTTTTTTGCATCATCTAATTTTTTTAATTCTTTTATTAAATCTACATATTGAAATTCATTTTCTTTTGCATAATTTATTCCTAGTTTGTATTGTTCTATTCTTTTTGTCACAAGTTTTAATGATTCTAATTCTTCTTTTGAATATTCTGAATTTTCTTCTTCTTCTTCTTTTTTTTCTTCTTCTTTTTTTTCTTCTTTTTTTACTTCTTCTTTTTTTACTTCTTCTTTTTTTTCTTCTTTTTTTACTTCTTCTTTTTTTGCTTCTTCAGTTTTTGTTTCTTCTGTTTTTGCTTCTTCAGTTTTTGTTTCTTCTGTTTTTGTTTCTTCATTTTCTCCTCCCATTGATTGTTTTAATTGTTCAATTTCAAAATTGATTAATTCTATTCTTTTATTAATTCTATTTTTTAATTCTGGAATTTCAAAATCCTTAAGACCTTTGTCTTTACCAATTAAACTTAATAAATTTTTGTCATATATTAATTCTTCATTTATAATTTTAAAGTAATCTTCCATTGAAATTGAACCTTCTTGAACAAAAGTACTATAATTATTAAATCTTACTTTAACTAAAGCTTTTTTATTTTCCCAAATATCTTCATCATCAAATTTATTATCAATTTTATATTTAATAATTTGATCACATAATTCTATTTCATTTTGTAAAACACTAATACATTTCATTTTATCAATAGAATGATATATTTTTTCAGTTTTTTCTTGATATTTATCATTCTTTTCTTCTTCCTTTTCTTCTTTTTTAATTACTTTCTTTTCTTCTTTTTTAACTTCTTTCTTTTCTTCTTTTTTAACTTCTTTCTTTTCTTCTTTTTTTACTTCTTTCTTTTCTTCTTTTTTAATTACTTTCTTTTCTTCTTTTTTGACTTCTTTCTTTTCTTCTTTTTTTACTTCTTGCTTTTGTTCATTTTCACTATCATCATCTTCAACATCATCAAGTCCTTCTTTTTCTAAAGCTGCTAAATCATCATCAAGTTCTAATTCTTTTTTATTAATTCTTTCTTTTTTCTTTGGTTTTTCTTCTATTTCCAAATCTTCATCTTCTAAATCAGATAAATCAATACTATCATCATTTTTTTTCTTTTTTTTCTTTTTAGATTTTTTTTTTCCAAATACTTCTTCTTCTAATTCTAATAAATCATCATCAACATTTAAATCCATTGCATTATCAGTTTCTGCCATTTTTGCTTTCATCTTTGCTAACATTTCATCCATTTTTAAATTAATAATTTAATAAAAAAAATATATAAAAGATTATTATTTTACATTATATAATTAATGATACAATATTTGTTTATGTGGAAATTTAATAATGCTCATTCATTCAGAAGCACTAAGAAAAAGGGTTAATAATTATAATTCTTATTCTTCTATATATAATAAAAACAAAAAATGTAACAACAAGTTTTTTTTATTATCTTTAAAACTATTAAACTTTTTTTTCCTAAAAAAAATCTTTTTTATTTTGTTACTAAAAAATTATTATATATTAATGTCCAATTCTACACCTGCAGAAGAAAATAAAAATGAAAATATGATTACAAAAGATTCAGAAATTTTTATTGACACAAAATTTAAGATTGATCCAGAAGATGCATCAAATATAATAACAGTTAATTGTATAAAATTATATGGTTTACAAATTATTTTGTTTGTTTATTTCATTCAATCTTTATTTTTTGGCATTATACTTTTCCCATTTTATATTAATCATCCACAAAAACTTCTTTTATATGATCAACAAACTATTATATTGGTTATCATTTATGGTATATTCATTTTTGGAATGATAAATTGTACTGAAAAATATTGTATTAATTGTTTTATGTCTGTATTATTAGTTATATTCTTAACTATGTTTAAAATACTTTTTATTGGTTTATTATTTGAAATGATTAATTCTGAATATTTTAACTATTCAGTAGAACCAGATGTTTATGTTTATTGGAATGTAATCACAGCTTTGTTTTATATGAGTTTAATAATTTATAATTATTTGAAGAAGGATATTAATTCTGGTATTTATTCTATTATTGGACTTTGTTATTGCATTATTTGTTTTTTTATTGTTTTTTTTACACACGACGATAAAAAAAATAGTTTAGTTTTTATAATTTTAGCGGGGACAGAAATTTTTTATTAAATTTGTATCATTTATTATGGAATTAATAATTCAACTCTTCAACCAAATGAATCATTTTGGAATATTGTAAAACTTGATAATTATAAATATATCATTCTCCAAATTCTTTTAGTGATTTTTCTTTATTTGTTTCAGATATTTTTGAAAATAGTGTGTCAAACACAAGAGAAGCCGGAAGTTGTAATAGAAAAAGAACCATCAAGACCAACATATATGGACGAAAAAGGTCATATTTATGATCAATATTGTAAAAGGATATGGTAAAAAAGGCTTTTTTAATCAAATTTTATTGAAAATAATAATATTTAAATCTCCTTAAAAATAAAATTTTTTTATTATTTCTTTTTTTACTATTTTATAGCTAATAATAAACATAAAGTTTAATTATTTATTCTATCCCCAAACTCTCCTACATTGGATAAAAAAAATAAATAATATTTTATAATTAAATCTATGTGTTTTAATTTTATAGATTTAAATTAAAAAATTATTTATTTTTCTTAATTATTCATCAATTATAAATGGTTATAATAAATGATTAATTTTTTAATTTAAATCTATGACTTTTTAATTTAAAAACTCATAGATTTAATTATAAATAATTATTTATTTTTTTTATTCAATGGAGTAGGGTTTCCAATATATTATACTTTTTATTATTTTTCTTATCATTTTTATATTTTACTTTTTATGGAATTATGTAGTCAATTAAGGTCACATAGAATTTGGACTATTATATAGTTAACAATAATACAATTTTATCATTATATTTTTTTTTCCCTATAATCCTTTTTTAGTATTCATTATTTAGGAATTATAATTTTTTTTAAATAATTAATCCAAGAATATTCTTAATAACCTAATTTGGAATAAAAATTTATTTTAGTTTATTAAATATTTTTTTGATAAATAATTTTTTTAAATTTTAAATAAAGTTTTTATAAAATTAATATTAAATTTTCTTTCCTTTCTTTAATTCAAATTTTTATATAAATATATTTCTAACCTAAATTTCCTTATATTATAATATGATTTATTACTCAAATAATATTCAATGTTTAATAGTATTTTGTGTTTTTTAAATATTTTTAAAATTTTTTTAACAAAATTATTATTTATTTATTTTAATTATCACTTATGGCATATAAAACATCAATATCTCTATCCCTTTTCAATTCATCCAATAATTGGGAAATATCTTTTAGTATATCTCTATTTTTTGAAATTTTATTCATTTTTTTCAAAATAATAACACAATTCATTCTAATATTTGCAATTTTATCTTTACATAATCTCATAACATAAGGAAATAATTTTTTTTCTAAAAAATCAGAATTATATTCATCATTAACAAATTCTTTAATTAAAATAGTAACAGTTATTCTAATTAAATAACTTTCAGATTTAATCATTTGAGATAATTTAGCAAGCAATTTTTTTTCAAAATCTTCTCCTCTAAAAATATCATATAATCTTTTCATTAATTTACAAGCAGTTTCTCTTATTGCATATACACTATCAGTTAACCATTTAATACAAATATTTAAAATATTTTCCATAAAAATTTTTTTATTTAAAATCCTTCCTAAAACTGGAATAGTTTCAGCAATTTGATTTCTAATTCTCCAATTTTTATTATTTGATATTTCAATTAAAGAAGGAATAATTCCTTGAACAATATTATCAATATTCATAACTTCATTTAATTTATCTAAATTTTTAATAAGTACCATTCTAATATCATGATCAGAATCTTTAATCATTTCTGAGAAAATAGGATAAATATATTCATTAGTTAATTTCTTATCAACAAAAGGACACATTAATAATAAATTAGAAGCTAAAGCATTTCTAACATAAGTATATTCATCTTTTGATAATGGTTTTAATTTAGATAAAACTTTTGTAAAATTATTTTCTTTTCCTAAAATTTCAGATATTCTTTCTAAATTTTTACAAGCACTTGTTCTAACTTCAGCTTCTGAATCTTCTATTATTTTAGCATATGAATTAATTATTACATTTCTAATATCATTTACATTATTTTGAATTAATGAACCAAATGAACAAATAATTGGTAATTTATCTGAAAAAGTTAATCTTGTTCTCCAACTTTCATCATTAGCTAATTTTGGTATTATATTTGAAAGAAATTCACCATAATCCATTATATTAATTACATTTTTTAAATTTTCTATTGAATCCATTAAATTAAATCTTACAGTATCATTTTTTTCCATAAATAATGTTTCAAAAAATTCTTGAAAGTCATTTCTTTCCATATAACAAGATATTTTTTTCATACAAAGTACTAATTCAATTTTAACCATTTGATTAGTAGAATTTAAATAATTTCTTAATATTTTCATCATTTCCTTTCTTTCTTTATCACTAAAACTTCCATAACATGTACCAATTAAAGAACAAGAATTTCTTTTAAAACCAATATCTTCAGAATTAGATAAATCAATAATTAATTTCATAATATCATTTTTAAAGTCATTTTCACTATTATTTTGTAAAATTACTTCAATACTTAAATTAATTTCCTTTCTTATTGCAATATCATCAGAATGAAGAATTTTTTCTAATAAAGGAAATAAATCATGAATATAATTTTTTCCACCAATTCCTTCAAGAAAAATTCCAAGATTCTTTGATAGTTCAATTAAACAATCATCTTCTTCTACATCAAGACAATTTATTAAATATGGTAAAAATTCTTTTCTAAATCTATCATGTCCTATTTGATCTATTAATATTTGTATATTTTTTATTGCATTTTTTTTTATTTTTGTTTCTGGATTTTGTAAATCTGCTATTATTGATTTTGCTGTTGGATTTGATGATGGTATATCTGACATTGATATTTTATTTTGGTGTTTTTATATATATTTTATTTTAATTATTTTGAGATTTGTTTTTTTATTTTTTTGAGGTTTTTTATTTTTTTTTAATTTTTTTTTTTTGAAATTAATTTTTATATATTATATAGCGCTGTTAACTTATTCATATTTAAGATTATATTTAATTCCAATTTTTAAATAAATTTAATGAATGAAAAAAATGAAATAAATGTTAATTTAAAAAATGGACAATTCATGTTAACTCCTTTAGAATGTTTATTAATAAATAAAAGATTACCTTTTGGAATTAAATTAGAAACAGAAGAGAATATTCTAAGATCAGTAGATTTTGCTAAAGCAAATGAAAAAAGAATAGAAAATTTAAAAAAACATAAAATAAAAACTTTAGAAAAAAATAATTTCGTAACAATTAATCATAATATTAATACAAATAATAATAGTTATAAAAATATAATCCAAAATATAATACCAAACAATAACATCAATAATAATACCAATAATCCTTCTTATAATAATACTATTAATAATAATAATAGTAATAATAATACTGAAAAAAATAACAGCAATAATAATAATTATAACAATATGAACAATAATAATACAGTTATTAAAAAAAAAAGAACATATAATGTTCATAATAGGAATAAAGATAAAAGAATAGAACAAAAATGTCAATTATGTATAGATGAAATTAAAAAATATCCTCTAGCAAAATTATTTTATAACACATCATCAATTTTACCATCTTTGACTTTAATAGAAAAAAATATAAAAAATAGTAAATATAATGATTATTCAGAATTATTAAAAGATTTAAGAGAAGTATGGGAATATTATTTTCAACAAAATACACTAAATCCAGATATATATAATAAAACATTTCAAATGTCAGAAATTGCAGAAAAAATTTATAATAAAGTTGATAAAATGAATTTTAATATAGAAAAAATTTACAAAGTTAATGACTTTAATTTAAATGATTTTACAAATAAATTAAATGGACTTGAAAAAAAGATAAATGATTATAAAGATCATAATATATATCAAAATTCATCTAATTATAATTTAATTCATAAAAATAATAATTTAGAAAAAAATATGACATATGATGAAAAAAATGCTTTGGGAAATGCAATAAGAAATTTAAATAAAGAACAATTAAAAGGAATAATTAAAATTTTAACTGATAAAGGTTTACAATGTAAAAATGGAAATAATCAATATTTTGAATTTGATATTGATAAATTATCAAATAAAAAATTAAGAGAACTTGAAAAATATGTTCAAAATTGTAATAGAGTAAATAAAACTAATTTTATAGAAAATATTGATAATTCAAAATTAATTACAAATAATACTAGTAATATAATTGATTCTAAAGTTCAAAAAAGTAAAATTCATGAATCTTTATTAAGTTCTGAATCAGAAAGTGAAAGTATGACTTAATTTTATATTATTTCATAAAAAATATTATATTTTTAATTAAAAAAAGAAAAGAAATATCTTATATAATTTCAATTTATGTAAAAAAAGATTTCATAGTATAAATTTAATTTTTAAATTATAATTTTTTTAAATTAATATATAATTTAAAAAAGAATGAACAATTCAACTATGCAAAAAAGAGAAAAAATAGATAGATTTAATCATAGATATGAAAACCCAAGAAATATATTAAATAATTATTTAAATGGAAAAATAACTTTTTATCAATTAGCAAAAAAATGTTTAAATGGGACAATATCATCAGAATTTCGTTCAACATTATATAAGATTTTTTTAAACATTCTCCCATATAACAACCCAGATTCATGGAAAAATAATTTAGATCAAACAAGAAAACAATACAAATTAAAATTAAATAGACTTTTAAATAAAAATGAATATATTATTCCATTTATAAACTGCAATGAAAAAAAAGGAGCAGATGAATATCAAAATTTATATAATTTAATTCCAAAAGAAGATAATGATTTATTAGCTTTAATTAAATTAGATGTTGATAGAACATTTCAAGAATTAGATTTATATAAAAATTCAAAAATAAAAGAAATGTTATGTAAAATATTA
>JAEEGL016941758.1_pt1 | contig 11370 bp, 11 predicted proteins | sample 9134231 | NCBI WGS metagenome assembly JAEEGL01 (sample SAMN16246548, study PRJNA631951) | gut metagenome | biome: gut microbiome; feature: rumen; material: fiber-attached | host: Bos | place: Iran: Karaj | collected 2018-10
CATGCGTGAGTTCGAGCAGATGGAGATGCAGTTCTTCATCAAGCCCGGCACCGAGCTGGAGTGGTTCAAGAAGTGGAAGGAAACCCGTATGAAGTGGCACGTGAACCTGGGAATGGGCGCCGAGAACTACCGTTTCCACGACCACGAGAAGCTGGCCCACTACGCCAATGCCGCTACCGATATCGAGTTCAACTTCCCCTTCGGCTTCAAGGAGCTTGAGGGTATCCACAGCCGCACCAACTTCGACCTGGGCAACCACCAGAAGTTCTCCGGCAAGAAGATCGAGTACTTTGATCCGGAAGAGAACACCTCATACACTCCTTACGTAATTGAGACCTCCATCGGCGTAGATCGTATGTGCCTTGCAGTGCTTGCTCACAGCTATACCGTAGAGCAACTTGAGAATGGGGAAGAGCGCGTTGTGATGCGTATTCCTGCACCTCTGGCTCCCATCAAGGTTGCCGTCATGCCTCTTGTCAAGAAGGACGGCCTGCCGGAGCTTGCACAGAAGGTTGTGGATGAGCTCAAGTACGACTTCTCCTACCAGTATGACGAGAAGGACTCTATCGGCAAGCGTTACCGCCGCCAGGATGCCATTGGCACTCCTTTCTGCGTCACGGTTGACCACGACAGCCTCAACGACGGCTGCGTTACCGTCCGCGAGCGCGACACAATGACTCAGGAGCGCGTAAAGATTGAAGACCTGAGAGCCCTGATTGAGAAGAAGGTCTCACTGACCAACCTGCTCAGGAACCTTTAAAAAATAACCCCGGCTTTTCGGCCGGGGTTTATTTTTATGCGTCTCCGCTTATCGGAGCTGGAAGATCACGGGGAAGGTGTAGGTAACCTTTACCGCGCGGTCACGCTGCTTGCCGGGCTTCCACTTGGGGGAGCTTGAAACAACGCGGACAGCCTCCTTGTCCAGGGACTCGTCAACGCCACGGAGAACCCTCACGTTGGTGACACGGCCATCGGCCTCCACGGTGAACTGCAGGGTTACACGGCCCTGAACGCCGTTTTCCTTTGCAATTTCCGGATAAACCAGACGGGAGTTAACCCACTTTGAGAATTCGTTTGCATCACCTCCGTTGAAGGAAGGCTTCTGTTCTACCAGCTGGAAAGGAATGGCTTCCTCTTCCACGGCTTCTTCTTCAACCTCAGCCTCTTTGTAGTCCATGATGTCAACGCCCAGGTTTGCGTCATCTTCAGTGTTGATGAAGAGGTCGTCCTCAAGCTTGATATCGTCGTCCACAATGTCAATCTGGTCGCTCAGAACGGGGATCTGGGGTGCCTCCGGCGGGGGCGGGGGAAGCTCATTCTGGATAGCGATCATCTCTTCTTCCACAAGCACCTGGGTGGTGTCCTCAAGGACGGCGACACCCTTCTCCTTGGAAGAGAAGTTGAAGGCGAAATAAACGATGCAGAGGGCAATCACAAGACCAACCTCTGTCAAGAGAAGTCTCTTATTTTCAAGACTCGCCTTGGGTGATTTCTTTACTTCCATTGTCTGTTATTTTTGGTTAATTATTGTCTGATGCAAAGCTAGCGATAATATTTCTTATATTAATAAATACGCGCCCGCGAAAATCTCGCAAACGCGTTTTGTAACCAGCTGAAATTCAAGCTGTTACAAAAAGTGTGGTGAAATAAAATCTCGCAACGGCGTTGTACTACGTTGAAAACCACCTAAATGCAGCATTAATTCTTAGCGCTCCAAAACGGCCAATAAGGCATCTCTGTGCGTTGTACCAGACTGTTTTATGCGCTCTTTGATCCTGTAAACCCTGTTGTAAACGTAGGGCTTGTCTTTCTCTAAAAGAGTGGAGATTGTGGTGGAGCTGAAGCCGGCAGCGGTGAACATATAAAGAAGATAATCCTCCTCTTTCCAGTTAGGGAAGACCTCCCTGAGGGTGGTCATTACGCCGTCATGGCTGTTGTTCAGGGACTGCTCCAGGCTCTTCTGGACAGAAGGATCCTTACGGAGACCTTCTACTATTGCGCGCACCTCCTTGACAATCTTGGGATGAAGGTTTTCTGTTCCCTCGTAAATGTAGTACTGCTCGCACAGGCGGTCCAGCATATCAAATGATTTGTCCCTGAGGCGAGATTTAAGATCTTCCGCTATGGACATTATGCGCTCGTTTTCCTGCCTCTCTTCAAGGAGCTGTTTCTCCAGCTGAGCCTTCCTGGCCCAGAAATACAGGACCAGTGTGGAAAGTACTGCCGTTATGAAAAGAAACAATGCGCCCATAATTACTCAAACAGTTCCGGGAAAGCCTCCCTGATTTCCGGTTTGGAGATTTCCAGCAGCGGTTTTTTGGCAAAATTCCGTTCTGCGATAAGGGGGTGGGGGACTATGAGGTCCTTATTCTTGATTGTGAAGGCACCGTAGCAAAGGATGTCAATGTCTATTACCCTGTCGTGGTAAACCCTGTTGCCGTCGGCATCAAAAAGGGGCTCCGAGAGGTCTCTTCCAAGGGCTTTTTCCACCTCTTTCACCTGGCGGAGGATTTCCATGGCATGCTCTTCAGGGTTGCCGGTGCGGGGGAGTCTGTACAGGACGCAAAGGTTCAGGAAAGGGGCGCCCTCAAAGCCCCAGGCCGGGGTTTCCATTATACGGGATATCCTCTCCGGATGAGTTCCGAAGGCCTGGTCCAGAAGGTTCATTGCCTTGAGAAGGTTTATATCCCTGTCTCCGACGTTTGACCCTAAACCCAAATATACATTAACTCTCTCCATTGAGTTTGCTATAGTCGTCCTCTTCGTAATCCAGCCCCAGTTCAACCCTTGCCTCTTCAGAGAGCATACTGCGGTCCCAAACGGGCTCAAAGGTGAGCTCAATGGTGCATTTGGTAACTCCCGGAACGGATTCAACGCTTTCCTGAACCTCCTGGAGCACCTGGTCTGCCATAGGGCAGTTAGGAGCCGTGAAGGTCATCAGCAGCGACACCTCGTGGGCCTTGTTTATGGTGAGTTCATACACCAGCCCAAGGTCATATATATTCACCGGAATCTCCGGATCATACACCTCTTTCAAGGCCGATATAACCGCCGCGTAAAGGGGCTGCAGCTCCTTTACATCTTCTGCTGTGAGTATGTCTGTGCTTTCCATTTTATCGTTTCAATCATTGACACAAGGCCGTTTGCGCGGGTAGGGGAGAGGTTGTCCTTGAGGCCGATTTGGGACACAAAGTCAAAATCGTCCGCTGCAATCTCTTCCGGAGTATGACCGGAATAAACGTCTATCAAAAGGGAGATGATGCCCTTCGTTATGATGGCGTCGCTGTCGGCCTTGAAAAAGAGTTTGCCGTCCTCCGCCCTGCTTGTAAGCCACACGCGGGACTGGCACCCTTTTATGAGGTTATCCTCTGTCTTCTCCTGCTCCGGGAAAGGCTCCAGGGCCTTGCCCAGTTCAATGAGATATTCGTATTTATCCAGCCACTCCTCATACATCGAGAAGTCTTCTATTACCTGCTGTTTCTTTTCCTCAAGCGTCATATCAACATGCTTATTGCCTTATTCAGGCACTCAATAAAATACTGAGCTTCTTCTATTGTGTTGTACGGAGCAAAAGAAGCCCTTACAAGACCTGTTACCCCAAGGCGGTCCATCAGGGGCTCTGCGCACATCTGGCCGGAACGCACCGCTATTCCCATCTTGTCCAGAATCAAGGCAAGGTCCTCGTGATGGGCGTCTTTAACGGCAAAAGAGAAGAGCGGAATCTTATTGGCTTTATCTGTCCCAAATAACGTAATGCGCTCATCCTCAATGAGTTTACCATAGACGTACTCCAGAATTGCAGGATCTGTCTCATAGGACGATGCAAACTCCAGGGCTGGAACCAAAGTGGGGACTGCGTTAAAATTTTGAGTGCCTGCTTCAAACTTGGTGGGGGAGGGTGCGTAGGTTGTTCCGCTGAAGCTCACGCTCTGTATCATTTCTCCGCCGCCCATCAATGGAGGCATCTTGTCAAGCCACTCCTTCTTCCCATAAAGGACGCCTGTTCCGGTAGCGGCATAAATCTTATGTCCGGAGAAAGCATAGAAGTCACAGTCCAGGTCCTGAACATCAACTTTGCAGTGAACAATGCCCTGAGCTCCGTCAACAAGTACCGGAACGGCCTGATTATGGCAAATCCGGACTAATTCCTTAACTGGATTTATAACACCTAACACATTGGAAATGTGAGAGATAGCTACTATTTTGGTGCGCTGAGAAATGAGTTTTTCAAGACTTTCCTGCTCCAGTACACCATTTTCGTTAATCTCAAGGACTTTAAGGACCGCCTTTTTGCGCTGGCATAGCATCTGCCAGGGTACAATGTTTGAGTGATGCTCTGCAACCGAGACAATAATTTCATCTCCCTCTCCGACAAAGGCCTCTCCAAAACTGTAGGCAACCAGGTTAATGGAAGCGGTTGCCCCGGACGTGAAAATGATCTCCTTTGAGGAAGCGGCGTTAAGATAATTTGCTACGTAAGCGCGCGTGTTTTCATAAGCCTCCGTAGCATCCGATGCAAGCCTGTGAACAGCCCTGTGAATATTTGCATTTGCTCCCTGCGAGAGGAATTTCTGGCACTCTACAACGCTTACCGGACGCTGCGCAGTTGCCGCATTGTCCAGATAGACAAGCGGTTTTCCGTACACCGTCTGCTTGAGTGCAGGGAACTGATCTATAATATTTTTAGGGGCCATCAGTAGTTGTAAAAGTTTACAAATTTACATAAATTTGCGATATGATAGACTACATCAAAGGACAAATCGTTGAGCTTACGCCCACAGAGCTTATACTTGAGAATGCCGGAATTGGGTACAGCATCCTCATTTCACTGCAAACATATGAGGCTTTTCAGAGCAAAACCCACTCTGTTGCCTATATCCACCACTATATCCGTGAAGACGAAGAGCTCTACTACGGCTTTGCAACAAAAGATGAAAGGGAACTGTTCCGTCTTCTGATTGGCGTATCCGGAATTGGTGTTGCTTCTGCAAGGATGATGCTCTCAACCCTTACCTCAGAAGAGATACGCCAGGCCATCCTTGCAGAGGATATCAATAGGATTAAGAGCGTAAAGGGTATTGGCCTTAAGAGCGCCCAGAGGCTTGTTCTAGAGCTTAAGGACAAGATAGTGAAGGGAGAGGGAACTGCAGATCAGACCATCTTCAAGGCAGACAATTCCGCCATTGTGGATGAGGCCACAACAGCTCTCACAATGCTTGGATTCTCAAAGGCGAACATTACCAAGGTAATGCCGGCAATACTCAAAGACAATCCTGCCGCCAAGGTTGAGGAAATAATAAAAGAAGCCTTGAAGCGCTTATAGCAAATGCTAGCTCTGTTCCACGTGGAACATTATCGACCAAAATAGACCAGTAAAACTGAAATATCAGAAGGGGAGACACCGGAGATCCTCGAAGCCTGAGCAATAGTCTCAGGCTTATATCTTTTCAGTTTCTGCCTGCACTCTATGGACAATCCCTGAAGAGAATCAAAATCAAAATCAGAAGGAATCTTGATATACTCTAAACGCAGATTCTTCTCCGCCTGAGCTTTTTCACGCTCTATATAACCGGAATATTTGAGAGATATCTCAACTGCACTTATAACCTCCGGAGAGAATGATTTTGTTCCACGTGGAACAAAATTCATAAAATCAGAGAGTGAAACCTCGGGACGTGATACAATATCTGCTAACTTTTTGGACTCGGCAATAGGTGTAGAGCCTAGAGCTTCTAACACAGGATTAGCCGCGTCTGAGCGTAGTTTAACGTTAGAAACAATAGTAGAAAGGGTTTCTACATCTTCCTGTTTCTGCATAGTCAGAGCATATCGCTCCTCAGAAGCAAGACCTAACTCGTGTGAAAGCGCAGTCAGTCTGAAATCAGCATTATCCTGGCGGAGCAGAATACGGTATTCTGCACGTGAGGTAAACATACGATAAGGCTCATCCACTCCTTTGTTTACCAGGTCATCTATCAGAACTCCAATATAAGCCTGGTCTCTGGTAAGTACAAATGACTCCTTCTCGTTTAGGAATAAATGGGCATTTATACCTGCCATTATACCCTGGCAAGCAGCTTCTTCATATCCGGTAGTACCGTTTACCTGACCTGCCAGGAACAGGTTGTCAATTATCTTTGAACGGAGAGAATGATGAAGGTACTGAGGGTCAAAGTAGTCATATTCTACAGCGTAGGCCGGCTTGAATACAACTGCATTTTCAAGGCCCTCAATATGCCTCATAGCCTCCAGTTGAACTTCTAGAGGCAGGGAAGAAGAGAAGCCCTGGAGATAGTATTCCGGAGAATTGACACCCTCCGGTTCAAGGAATAACTGGTGAGAATCCTTGTCTGCAAAGGTTCTGAGCTTGTCTTCAATGGAAGGACAGTAACGAGGACCTCTGCCGTGTATCAGTCCAGTGAAAAGGGGAGACTGGTCAAAACCGGACTTCAGAATATCGTGAACCGTCTCGTTGGTATGCAGAAGGAAGCAGTCCATCTGTGCTCCTCCAGCCTGGACAGCAGAAGGAACAGGAAGGAAGGAAAAGCGTTCCGGATTATCATCTCCCTTCTGACGGTCCAGCTTAGACAGGTCAAGGGAACGGACATCAATGCGCGGGGGAGTGCCGGTCTTCATTCTTGCCGTTGGAATTCCAAAGGATGCAAGCTGATCTGAAATTCCGTAGGCCGCTTTCTCTCCAATGCGTCCTCCTTCAAAGGAATGCCGGCCAACCCACATCTTTCCGTTAAGGAAGGTTCCGGCTGTCAAAATAACAGCTTTAGAATAGAATTCTGCCCCTGTAACCGTACGAACACCCGTAATTTTTGAATTCTCAAAGAGGAAATTTGCCGCAAAATCTGCGTAAATACTTAATAATGAGTTACTTAGAAGAATTTTTAACCATTCTGCAGAGAACTTCTGTTTGTCGCATTGCGCACGGGGGCTCCACATTGCCGGTCCTTTGGAACGGTTAAGCATACGGAACTGGAGCGTTGCCGCATCTGTTACCAAAGAGGTGTATCCTCCAAGAGCATCTACCTCACGGACAATCTGGCCTTTTGCAATTCCGCCTACCGCCGGGTTGCAGGACATCTTGGCCAGTCCGCTTAGATCCGGGGTAAGCAGAAGGACAGATGAACCAAGATTTGCGGCAGCCATCGCGGCTTCACAGCCGGCATGACCACCGCCGATAACTATAATGTCAAAATGGTTGTTCATACTTTATCGCGCAAAGCGAGATAGTAATTCTCCTTTGCCCTCATTACCGCAATGTCTTCCTCGCAGTGATCGTCGTAACCTATCAGGTGAAGCAGGCCGTGCACGATGACCCTGTTAAGTTCTACAGGAAATTCCGTCCCATAGAAGGATGCATTTTCACGTACTGAATCAACTGAGATAAAAAGGTCTCCGGAAAGAGAGTTACCCTCACAGTAGTCAAAGGTGATAATATCTGTGTAATAATCGTGTTGCAGATATTTTATATTGACATCCAGTATATAATTATCGGAACAAAATATAATTGCCACCTCTCCCAACTGCTTTGCCTCAGCAGCCGCAACCGCCTTTAGCCAGCGGGATGTAAGCCTCTTTTCCTTAAAGGCAAAAGCGGTATCTTCCGTGAAAAATGAAACCATCCCTATTCAAACTCGAAGATTGAGATGAAGCCGGTGAGCTCAAGGACATCACGGATAACCTCGTTGACATTTTTAAGCACAACCTTGGAACCGTTGGCGTTTGCATTTTTAAGGATGCCGAGCAGCACCCGGAGACCGCTTGAGGAGATATACTCCAGCGAGGTGCAGTCAATCAGGATATCTTTTCCTTTGCATCCAAGAAGAGGCTGGAGAGCCTTTTCTGTTTCACTGACGGCAGCGGTGTCCAGTTCTCCGGACAGGACTGCGATAATTTTTCCTTCGGTTTCCTGAATGGTAGTTGTCATGATATGGTTTTTGTTAAATATAAAACATTTTGTCCGTTACGTCTGGAATAGGAGATTGAATCCATAAGCTTGCGGGTAAGCAGTACGCCAAGACCGCCAATGGGGCGGTTCTTTGCGTCCAGTGTGGTATCGGCCTCAAGGACCGTGGTGGGGTCAAAAGGAACGCCTGAATCCGTGATGGTAAAGCGGACCTCCCGGGAATTGCTTTCCGCCAGAATCCGGACCTCACCTTTCTCTCCCTCAGGATATGCGTAGTTTATCACATTGACCACGGATTCCTCCAGCGCCAGGCGGAGACCGGCCGACAGCTTGGTGCCAAGCTCCAGCTTTGCGCAGAAGGCCTTTACAAAGTCACTGAGCTTAGAGACCTCGTCAACATTATTGGTAAGGACTATTTCCTCCCGCAAAACCTTTTCCGGAGCATAGTTGATGGCCAGCATGGTAAGGTCGTCACTCTGCGGAGCCTCTCCTGCAAAATCGTGGGCAGCCTTGCTGAGGGACTCGACAAGTTCCCTGGGGGCATTTGCTCCTGTCAAAATGCAGGCCTTCAACACTTCGCATACCCCATTACGGCTAAACTGCTGGCGGCTCACATTCTTGGCCTCCGTGAGACCGTCCGTATAGAGCAGGAGCGTTGTGCCTGGCTCCATTGTGATGGTCTGCTCCTCAAAGTTGGTGTTGGGGAAAACGCCTAGCGGGAAGTTGGCCTTAGTCTGAAGCGTGGCAATGTCTTCCGTAAGGAGGAAAGGCTTGTCGTGACCTGCGTTACCAAAGTTAAGTACACCGGTATAAAGATCCAGGCAACCCACGAAGAAGGTCATGAACATATTGGTGTCATTTCCCCTGCAAAGCTCTTCATTAAGTGCTTTAAGAATATTTGAAGGGCTGTCTTCCTTGCGTGAGACCATCCTGAACAGGGAATGCACAACGGACATAAGCATGGCCGACGGAACCCCCTTGCCACTGACGTCACCAATGCAGAAGAAGAACTTGCCATCCCTTATGAAGAAGTCGAACAGGTCACCTCCCACCTCGCGGGCCGGCTCGATTGAGCCATAGGCAAAGGACGGGAAGCTCGTCGGCAGCATCTCCTGCTGAATGCGGCGGGCAACCTCAAGTTCACCGCCTATCCTTGCCTGCTCTGCCGTAGCGTCACGAAGGTGCTTCTCCTTGCGCGCATACAAATTTATCATGAAGGCCAGGATAGCAAGACCCAAAACGATAAGCAGCAGCTGCTGCATGCGCATCTTTCTCACCCTTGCAAAAAGCTCATCCGTCCAATAGACCTCCACAACCTGCCAGAAAGGAGACTTGTTGAGTTCGTGTTTATGGAAGGACATCCCGGAATTTGCCTGTTGGGGTGATTTCCCGTTAACCAGGTCAAGTGCCGTCTGCACATCCTCCCTGGGAATCTTACGCTCAGACGGGCCTGCCACCAGAACTCCATCCCTTGTGAGCAGCAGTGCAAATGAGGAGGCAAATGGCTGGCGGGAATTTATTGCATCTCCCAGCCACGAAAGATCCACGTCAAGCCCGCAGACGGCGGCAAGTTCTCCCTTGTTGTCCCAGATTGGGTATGAAAACGTTGTCATTGCCAGGGAGTCCCTGCCATAGACATAGGGGTCTGACCATGCGGGAGTCTGGGAAGAAAGAACTTTCTGATATGTTGGGTTCTGGGTATAATCGTGATCCGGGCTGGCTATCTGGGAAAATGAGATGGTGCCATTATCCTTGCTTGCGTACGGCTCATAGAGGCCTGGCCTTGACGGGAAATAATCCGGGACAAAAGCAAGGCAGCCGCCAAGTATATGCGGGTTGTCGTCTATCAGGTGATACAGCGACTGATAAACGGAATCCGGGTGAACAAGCGAGCGCTTTATGTCCCACAGATTCTCGTTCATTGTCACCTCCGTTATTTCCATAAGATGGACAATGTCGCTGGCTATGGAGCCTACTACGACGTGGGAGCGTACTTCCATCTCCTCTCCCATCATCTTGCGAACGCGCTGGTACTGGAAAACCGATATGGCTTCCACCATAACGGCGGCAATCATAATGATTCCCATGCCGGACAACCAGTTTTTTGGCTCTCTTTTCATGCCGTAAATATACACAATTCAAATGAAAATTCTAAATTTGTAAGATAATAAACACCTGGACAAATGGTATCACCACTATCTCAACCTCAACTCAGTATGTTTCTGGCAAGCCAGGGACTTGATGACAAATCCGGCAATTACCAGCAGGCATTGCTGTTCAAACTACCCCCAAGCATAGATCTGGAGCGTTTTAAATATGCGCTGGAAGCCTTTGTAGCCGCTTATCCATATATTCTTTCACGGGTAGTGATAGTTGATGGTGTTCCCTGCATGGAACAATCTCCCCAGAGCTGGAAGGCTCAGATTAAGGAAATTGAAAGCATAGACCAGGTAAGAGGAACCTTTGCGCAGCCAATGGACCTGCACAAAGACCGGCTCTTCCGTCTGGAGCTTTACAAGACAGCGGACGCCGCCTATTTCTACGTGGATTTTCATCATATCATAGCGGACGGCGCCTGCATCCCTATTGTGCTGGAAGCCCTGGGCGCCGCTTACGAGGGCCGGGAGATACCCGCAGAGAAGATGACCGGGGCCGATATAGCCCTGGAAGAGCAGGCGCAGCGTGAAAGCGAAGCCTTTGAAGAGGCCAAGCAGTGGTTTACGCAGGAGTTCGGTGCTGCCGCGGAGACAGAAAGCCGCATTATTCCGGACGTATTCGGCGCGCCGGCATCGGCCTATAAGTCACTTTTTGTGGAACTGCCGCTGGACAGCACCGTAATGCGTGAAGTGATGGAGCGGTACAGGTATGCCGACAGCATCCTGTTTACCGCCATATTCGGCCTCACGCTTGCCGCCTGGAATGCAGACAATGCCGCCAGCTTCTCAACAATCTGGAATGGCAGAAAAGGCGCTGCGGCCCGTACCGCCTTCACTATGTGCGTGCACACAATGCCCGGCTATGTGAATGCCACGGCTGACACCCCCGTCAGAGAGGTTTTGGACCGGATGAAGGCACAGACCATGGGGCTTAGGGCCCGCCCGTTCTTCTCAATGGCAGACTGCGGCACCTACCTTGGCCTTGGCCCGGGCATCAACTTTGGTTTCCAGGGCCAGTTTGTGGTGGAAGTTCCCTCGCTGGTCATTGCCGGAGAGCGTGTCCCGGGAGAAGACTTGCGCACCAATCCTCCCGGGCTTGACCTGGGAGTTGAGCTCTTCACTCCGGCGGAGGGGCCATATACAGTGCGTTTCTGGTACCGCCCCTGCATGTACACGGAAGGCATCCTGAGAAACTTTGCGGAAAGCATGGCCGCCGCCACCCTTTCCCTCAAGAGCGCCGATACAGTGGGCCAGATGGACTTTGCAACGCCTTCCCAGTTACAGATTCTGGACGCG
>JAEEGL010864451.1_pt1 | contig 11369 bp, 7 predicted proteins | sample 9134231 | NCBI WGS metagenome assembly JAEEGL01 (sample SAMN16246548, study PRJNA631951) | gut metagenome | biome: gut microbiome; feature: rumen; material: fiber-attached | host: Bos | place: Iran: Karaj | collected 2018-10
CAGAAACTAAATTCGAAACCGAAGCGGATGCCGTGCTTTTTAATGCCAGGCAATCCGGTATAACTAAGACGGCGCACATAATCAATCTGGAAGAATCGGAAGATATTCCTTACGCCTACGACCAATTCCCAATAGGGTTCTACATGATTGAAGAAATGGGTGCCTTCAGGGAATGCAAAGAGCATGTCGTCATTCGCATTTCGAGCCAATGTGGGATTGTTCTTGTCGGTGAGCATACCTATGATACCTTTGATGCCGACCACTTCACGCCACTTGAGTTTTCTGATGAGCGGTATGCGGTTGAAAATTTTGCCTTTGAGGTCCCATGTGATATTGGCCGAGAAGAACCTGTCATTGAGGAACTCCATGTTGTTCATCAATGAGAACGAACTCTTGCTGATGACGTAAGAGAGGTTGGTGGGCGGCATATTGAGCAGCGGGAATGGCACTTTGTTCCATTGCGCACCCGCCTTGAAATGGCACTCCATCTTACCCCAGGTCTTGAGCCAGAGACGTGTATATACACCCAATTCGGTGTAGTTGTAACGATATTGCCCGCCGAGGAATCCGTCGAAGCCCATGGTATGGCTGAGCGTGAACTCGGGATTGTCGAGGTTAACGGCTATACGGTGCTGCTTGGTATTGATGTAACTGCGCCCGGGACAATAGTCTAAAGCTAGTGTCATCTCAGATGTGCGAATCTTATTGACAGGTTGTCCGTCGGAGAGGCGTATGAAATCCAGTTCGCCTGTAGGTTCATTGCTCTCTGCTTTGATGTTGAACGTGGTTCGGAATCCCCACTCCGTCTCCCAGTCAAACTTCAATTGCTGACGGTTGTAGAAATACATCTGATTGACTTTACTCCATCTGAACGCCGTAAAGACGTTATCCTTGTCCGTACCGAGGAATTTGTCAGAAGGCGACATCACATCGCGTGCCGTCTCGAAGGAAATGGTGCGGATGGGGAACTCGCCCGGCTGATATTCTTTCTTGTTGAACGAATATGTGAGGAGCGAACTGTAGTAATGTCTGTGGCTCTTGGTGCCATACGCATAATAGCCTTTCCAGAAGAGATGCGGATTGAGCGCCGCAGTGGTCTGTCCAGAAGCACGAAAACGTATACCGTCGACGAAGTTGTTAGAGATGACGGTATTGACAGGACCGATGTCGAATTTGCTTTTGGTCGCTTCAGAACCCGTCTCCACGAAATTCTCGATGAGCGCCTTCGCAGCGAAAAGCAGGTATTTGAATCCCTTGATATTTTCGACGCGATGTATGAAGTCGGACATTGACGACTCGCTGTTTGTAAGTTCCACGGAGCGATGTTGTTCCCAGAATTGGTTGTCGCGCAACTTCGCATTTGGATCATAGCGGGTATTCGCCTTTCCTTTGAACATACTCTTCGGTAATTCCTCGAAAGAGTAATCGCTCATTCTTGTGGATCGTATGACGATTGCTTTCGTAAGGAATTCAGCGAGAGACATCTCCACAGACATATCATCGGCCGAGAGTGCCCACTCGCCATTGTCGAGTTGGGTATATTCCTGACTGATTTTCATGTCCTCGACGAAATTGACGCCAGTACGCGCGGGTAACTTGAGGTCACATTTTTTCACATGCAGAGTGCTGTCATTGAGCACATAGAGTTCGCCATTGAATCCAAAGTCCTGTTGGTTGTTGGGATAAAACTGCAGGTGAATGCATCGGTCTCGACCCACGAACACGGTGTCAACGATGTAGAAACGATAAAAGGCAACCGCTCCGCTACCAATGGGGCTTGTAAATGAGTTGCGCAGCAACTTGATGTTATCATCGTAGATGTCAACGTCAGTAAACACATCTTTAAGTACCGCATTGAGCACATTTCCCGTTTCAATCAGTTGGTTGATTCCCTTTGTAGATTGTCCATGAATGATATCTTTCTGCGCGTGCGGACTTTTCCTGTAAATGCGCTGCGACACGGTCTCATCGACAGAGATGGGGAGAATGAGTTTACCATTGATGGGGCACAACTCAATCTGATCGACAAACCACTGTTTTTTCTTCTCCTGCGCCTCGAGGAGTTCTTGCGGTGAAATATCATTCACCGCCAGAGTGATACGTTGATATTTGTTATACTGGTAGAAGTCATGATTGTCGAGGTGGGTGCGCTTTTTAGCCGCCACCACCCTTTTCATGAGTTCTACAGCGGGATTGTCTTTCCTGCTGTACTTACTCTTCTTAGATTTGACCACCACCTCTTCGAGAGTCTGCGCCTCAGGTTTCAGACGTATGACCATATCCGCCTTGGTATTGGCGTTGATGGGTATTTGTTGCTGTTTATAACCGATGGCGCTGACTGTCAGCGTCCATCCATTGTGGCGTTCAATAGAAAAGCGGCCGCTGGCATCGCTGGCCACGCCGATATGATTTCCTTTATAGAACGCCGATGCGAAAGCGATGGTATCGCCGTTCTCATCGTCGAGCACCACGCCTGTAATCTTTTGTGCGCTGACAGTCTGAGCCAGCATCAAAATCCAAAAGAGTGTAAATAAAAGTTTAGTCGATTTCTTCATCTGCTTCGTACCCACCCATTTCCCGGATGGCATTTTTCAGCATTGTGTATTGTTGGTATAAATTGTTGACAGGCTCTTCGCCCTTAGTATAGTCGTGCATGGGGCTTTTGAGGTAAAAACTCAAGAACCGCTGTATGCCGTAGCGTCCGGCCCGTGCCGCCAAGTCGGAGAGCAGACAGAGGTCGAGCAGCAGAGGTGCGGCAAGGATGGAGTCGCGACAGAGGAAATTGATTTTCACCTGCATGGGATAGCCCATCCATCCGAATATGTCGATATTGTCCCAACCCTCTTTGTTGTCATTGCGGGGCGGGTAATAATTGATGCGCACCTTGTGGTAATAGTCTGCATAGAGGTCGGGCTGCTCTTCGGGCTTTAGAATAGTCTCGAGCGTGGAGAGTTTGCTCACCTCTTTGGTACGGAAGTTGGCTGGTTCGTCAAGCACCAGTCCGTCGCGGTTTCCGAGGATATTGGTAGAGAACCAACCGCTCAGTCCGAGGCAACGGGTACCGATGACGGGAGCGAAACCGCTTTTGACGAGCGTCTGGCCTGTCTTGAAGTCTTTACCCACGATGGGCATCTTCGTTTTCTCAGCCAGTTCCCACATTGCGGGAATATCCACGGTAGTGTTGGGTGCACCCATGATGAAAGGCGCCTCTTCGCTCAATGCGGCGTAAGCATAACACATCGACGGAGCGATATGCTCCACATCGTTGTCTTTCATCGCTTTTTCGAGAGCTTCAAGCGACCCGTGCACCGGCTCGTAAACCGGCACATATATTTCCGTTGACGCAGCCCAGATGACGACGACACGCGCCACGTTATTCTCTTTTTTGAACTGTCGGATATCCTCCCTGATCGCCTCGACCATTTCCCAACGCGTATTGACATCTTTCACGTTGTCACCGTCGATGCGCTTGGCATAGTTCTTGTCAAAAGCAGCCTTCATCGGCACGATTTTCTCCAGTTCGTCGCGTACGGGCTCAATGTCTTTTTCTCTGAGCACCTCGGCATACATCGCCGCCTGATAGGCGTTTTGGGGATAAACATCCCATGTGGCGAACACCAAGTCATCCAACTTTGCAAGCGGCACTATCTCTGCGAAAGGCAGATATTGTTTATTGTCGCCTTTACCCACGCGTATTTTGTCATACTGTGTCAATGCTCCCACGGGCTTTGCAAGTCCTTTTCGAGCCATCAACACACCCGTGAAGAATGTTGTAGCAACAGCGCCACACCCTACCACCATGACTCCTAATGAGCCATTGGCATTCTTCACGTTTGCATGTACTTTTTCCATGTTTTATAGTATATTTTGTTTTTTAACAGGTCTCTGTCAATTCCCGTAAATCGGTGATAGTGCAGTCAGCCACGGACTCGTCGACCGGAAGGTCGTTCCACCCCTCGCCTTTGAGCCACACCGTGCGGCATCCTATGCTGTGGGCGGGCATGATGTCTTTTTCGATGCTGTCGCCCACAACGGTCACCTCTCCAGATTGCAATCCCAATGCCTCCACCCCCATTTGGAAGATGCGCGGGTCGGGTTTTCTTATACCAACCACACTCGACTCGATGACTCGTTGAAACAACCCGTCGAATCCGAATTCCCGCAGCACCACCGGCATATTTCCGTAGAAATTGCTGACGAGCACCATAGGCACTTCTGAAGCGAGTTTTGTAAGCACTTCACGGCTATGAGCGGTTGAAACCATCACCTCGTCATACAATGTGTGGAGCAGCCGTCCGCACGTTTCTTCGCAAAGGTCTTCAGTCGTGGTCCAATAGCCATTCTCACGCAGGAACTGCAACTCCAGCCGGAGTTTTATTTGCAGCAGTTGACGGAAAGAGTGCTCTGGTTGTATCACTCGATGAGAGCCCAAATAGCGTTCGGCAAAGATGTATGCCTCGCGGAATTGCTCCCAGCTGACCGGCACGTATTCACGCTGATAGGCGTGCCATATTTTTTTCCCCCAGTGACAGCCCCCCGTATCGAGAGTGCCGCCGTAGTCAAAGACATAACCCTTAGTCTGCATCATGGTCAGAGGGCGTCGAAACATCCGAATTTTCAAGGGTTTCAGGCGAGACCTGGGGCTCCGAGGGTTCCGAAGATTCGGAGGGGTGATTTATCTCTTCCATCAGCCTGAGCGACAGATGCTCATGATGTTTGTGCATATACACGTAAATCATATTGAACACCGATATCTCCAAGAGGAAATAGACCCAGGGGCAATTGAACAGACAGGTGACGTAGAGACAGATGGCACGTGTGTTGAACGAGAGGATATTCGCATAAGGCATCAGCGGTCTGCTGCCGGCGAGGAAACGCTGACGTAAATCCTCCGGCATCTGGTCGATGTCAGGGTAATGCTCTATGAGAGCGGCATAGAAATTCTGGAATCGCGGCGTAGCCTTCTCCTGCATTTTGCAGTAGTTGGCATAGTTGTAATGAAACGCACACGGCCAGAATGCCCCTTTCTCAGGCAGACTGTCATAGATGGCGCGCTGCTGGGCAGAGGTGTCGAACTCACTCTCAGATTTTCCTTTCAGGAAGAAGAGATGTATCTGGCGGTAATAATCCGCCAGCATGGCTTGTGGCGAATGGCTGAGAATACCCGCCAGGAATGCGAGCACCCAAATCCATATACCCCAAGTGGGACTGTCGAAATAGAACGACGTGGACAACGCCTGCGGCATCATCCTCAGACACAGCGCCGCATAGATGGAGAAAAACCACACATCGCCGGCAAATCCGTCGAGCACACGCCCCACAAACGTCTTCTGCCCTGTCATCCTCGCCAACTGTCCGTCGGTAGAATCGCAGAAATTGGCAAACATCAGCAACAAGATGCCACCCACATTGTACCAAAATCCGGTGTGATAAAACATAAAAGCCGCCCCTATGCCCAAAAACATGGAGAGGATGGTGATGGTGTTGGGATGCACGCCCAAGCGTTTCCATATCAACGCGAACCATAATCCGATAGGCCGCGTGAAATGGACATCGAGCCATTCCTCGGTGTCGGCAGATTTCAATGATTCTTTAAGCAGTTGCTTGAAAGTTTTCTCTTCTTGCATATATAGCGCGGAATGAACCGCTACTTCAAATTCTGATTAACAACTCAGTGATGGCGTCAGCAGCAGCCTCACGACATCGGGAGAATGACGGCCAGTCGTTGAAATCGATGATACAAAACTGTCCTTGTTCCGTCACGACAGCATCGCCACCGTAGACAGGGACACCGACTAAGCGCGAAAGTCTTTCGGCCTCATGGCGCAAATGATCCAGCTCGAAGGGATAGTGGTGTGCTGTGCCGTTGCGCTGTTCATCACCGAATTTTGTAACGCCATCGTCAGTCGGATAATAAACCCGGAAAAAGCCAACGCCCTCGACGCCATAGAATTTCACCACATCGCCGGGCACATGGCTGCTGACGACCACTTGTTTGATGCCTCTATCATGAAAACGTCGCATAGCACTATCGCGCTCTTGTTCATCGGCTGCAAAAACGATGTCGTCGTGCGACTGAGCAGATATGTCACCCCGTTTGAGCCAATATCCGTATTCCCCTTCGATAGGGGGCACGGGTATGCGCTCACAGCGCATCAACTCATCCAGGCGGCTTCGGCATACGCACATCCCCACCCCATCTGCGCTGTTAATGACCATTATGCCTTGCCGCTCTTTTTCACGCAGGAAATCCAGAGTGGATTCGTGGCGGCCCATGGAGAGATACAAAGGAGCCTCAGAACCCCTCTCCCCAACCCTCCCCGAGGGGAGGGAGTAGTTACTGAGCGAACTCTCGCTCAACATGTGAGCCCCCATCCCAACCCTCCCCAAGGGGAGGGAGTAGTTACTGAGCGAACTCTCGCTCAACATGGTGGTTTTGTACCCATGAGAGATAAGACGCTGCTCCACGGCTTTGAGTATGGCCAAATCATTCGCCTCTGAATGGGGCGAAAAGCACTCGTCACGGGCTATGAGAATCACTTTGTGCATTTGGCCGTTGGTCGTTTGGGAGATTGGGAGATTGGGAGATTATGACTCATCTGCCTCTTGACTAAGGAATGCCTCGGCCTTGATGATGTCAGAGGCATGGTCGATGTCAATCACCTTGCTGAACGGGAAAGCCTTGAGGCTCAACCCGTCTGTCAACAGCGCCCGCTGAAAATTACGCATTCTCATCTCATCACGGGCAACACAGGCTTTCAGTGTGTCGAGGGATCTTCGATGAAGTCCATATATGCCCGCTGAGACAAATCTCACACCAGACACCAGATTGTCGTAGAATCCCGTGACCGAGAGATCATCGTCAACATTGACATAGAGCGGTTTCTCATCGTCGATGAATGCCGTGACACCCATCAAGCCATCGGCCTTACCGTCGCATACCGTATCGCCGAGCATAGATATATACTCCGCGAACTCACGTTCACGAAACAAGGTATCTACCGTGGTGGCACAAAAGACATCATCGCCGAAGAACCTGCTCAGCTCATACAAGCTGTGCATGGAACTGGGCGTGTTTTTGACCAACATTTTTAGAGGCACAGGATTACCTCCCAGGCCTTTTTGCATTATTTCCTCAAGATGTTGCGCCACCGACTGCGTCCGTCCGTTGCAAATCACACAGATTTCCTCTGCCTGATTGTCCATGAAGATACGTATGAGCCTCTGCAGGAGCGTCTCTCCCTGGATGCGGACCAGTGGTTTAGGCAGTCCCACTCCCTCTTGTGCGAGTCGGGAGCCTTCTCCGGCGGCGATAATCGCGTATTTCATGCTGAATGTGGTCCAGCGACTTTGTCGCCATTATTCCATGCAAAAGTAATCATTCTTATTGACATGTGAAAACATTTTGTCGCTTTTTTATTTTTCTGAGCCTTTGCAGCGTATTTTTGGACATTCGATTGGCTTTTTCTATTTTTTTGTGTACCTTTGCAGCGGCATAGTGGCTTTTGCGTTTAGATGCTGATTTTTTTGCAAAATGTCTCTTGCCGGAACATATTGACACAAAGAAAGTGATGAGTAACCTTGACACATCTCACACGCTGACCCAGACAGTGGAGGCACTGTCGGAACCCGAGTCGCTTCGTGGCCTTTACCACGAGCACCACGAAGGCAACCCTTTGCCTTCGGGCAAGACCTTGGAGGAAATTGTCGAGATTTCCCGCGCCATTTTATTCCCCGGCTATTACGGTAATCCTACCATCAACACCCGTTCTGTGAAATATCAGATAGGCGTTTATGTGCAACGTTTGTACCAACTGCTTACCGACCAGATTGAGGCAGGTTTGTGTTTTGGTGCTGCCGAGGCATGCGACGACACCCCCATGAGACGCGAGAAATCGGAATCATTGGCCACCGAGATGATAGCCCGCTTGCCCCACATCCGCAAGATGTTAGCCACAGACGTGGTAGCAGCGTACAACGGCGATCCAGCGGCTGAGAGTTATGGTGAGGTCATCTCGTGCTATCCTGTCATCAAAGCGCTGAGCAACTACCGTTTAGCCCATGAGTTATACCTGCTGGGCGTGCCCTTGATACCGCGCATGTTGACCGAGATGGCACATTCCGAAACGGGCATCGACATACATCCCGCGGCTCAGATAGGTTCACACTTCACGATCGACCATGGCACAGGTGTGGTCATCGGGGCCACCTGCATCATCGGTTCACACGTAAAACTATATCAGGGAGTTACGCTCGGAGCCAAGAGTTTTCCGCTCGACGCTGACGGCAACCCCATCAAAGGCATTCCACGCCATCCTATTTTGGAAGACAACGTCATCGTCTATTCCAATGCCACCATCCTGGGCCGCATCACCATTGGCGAGGGTTGTGTGGTAGGTGCCAACATCTGGGTAACGGAAGACATGGAACCGAATACGAAGAAGGTGAAAAGTGTGAAGAAGTAAGAAATCTCTCCCCCATCCCCTCTCGAAAGGACGAGGGATGCAGATAGATTTTAATAAGGGGAAAAGGGCAAGAGAACAGCACAACGAGGCTAATAAAAACAGTAAAAAGAACCAACAAATATATTGATAGACAATGGAATTTGAGATGATAGCCAAGACCTTTATGGGATTAGAACCCGTCTTGGCAAAAGAATTGACCCAATTAGGTGCGAATAACATCCAGATAGGTCGCCGAATGGTCTCATTCACAGGCGACAAGGAATTGATGTACCGTGCTAATTTCCAACTTCACACAGCCATCCGTGTACTGAAGCCCATCATTCACTTCAAGGCCCGCAGCGCCGACGATGTGTATGACGCCGTGAAAGGAGTAGATTGGACGAAATATATTGACAACGGAAAGACCTTCGCCGTGGATTCCGTCGTGTTCTCAGAGGAGTTCCGTCATTCGAAATTCGTATCTTATAAAGTGAAGGATGCCATCGTGGACCAATTCCGCGAAAACACCGGTTCACGCCCGAACATCTCGGTAAGCAACCCCGACCTGCGCCTGCATATCCATATCGCAGATGAAGACTGCACCCTAAGCCTCGACTCGTCGGGCGAATCACTTCACCGCCGCGGCTATCGCCAAGAGTCGGTCGAGGCACCGCTGAATGAGGTGCTTGCCGCCGGCATGATTCTGATGACCGGTTGGAAAGGCGACACTGACTTCATCGACCCGATGTGCGGCTCCGGCACCTTGCTCATTGAAGCCGCCCTCATCGCCCGTAATATTTCCCCCGGTGTTTTCCGCAAAGAATTTGCCTTCGAGAAATGGAATGACTTCGACAAGGACTTGTTCGAGGATATCTTTAACGACGATTCACAAGAGCGTGAATTCGAGCATCATATCTACGGATATGACATTGACATAAAGGCCGTGAACACCGCCCGTTTGAATGTACGGGCTGCCGGTCTGAGCAAAGACATCACCGTGGAAGAAGCCGATTTCAAAGACTTCACCCAACCCGCCAACAAGAGCATCATGGTGACAAATCCGCCCTACGGTGAGCGCATCTCAACCCCCGACTTGTTGGGCACCTATAAGATGATAGGCGAGCGTTTGAAACACGCCTTTACCGACAATGATGCCTGGATACTCAGTTACCGCGAGGAATGTTTTGAGCAGATAGGCCTGAAGCCCTCCATTAAGATCCCTGTATTCAACGGCTCATTGGAGTGCGAATTCCGCAAATACACCATTTTCAGCGGCCGTTTGAACAAGTTCCGTGAAGAGGGCGGCATCATCAAGACTGACGAAGAGCGCCGTGCCATGTCCGAGAAACACCGTTTCAAGAAGAACCGCGAGTTCAAGAAACGACTGGAAGAAATGGCTGAGAACGAGGAAGGCGACATCAGAACCTTCAAGTTCCGCTCATTTGAACATAAACCGTTTGAAACCCGCGCAGCGAAACCCCGCCCATCGAGAGACCATTTTGACGACCATGGCGAAAACGACAGCCGTAACGGACGTGGTATGCGCAGCGGCAAGCCTTCTGACCGCAACAAACGCAATGCTGAGCGTGGTTTCGCCCTACGCGACTCAAAACGCAAGCGCAAGGACCAACGTGACAACCGCAATTTCAGAGGCAAGAAAAACACCAATAGAAGAATCGAAGAAGATGAAGATTAATATCAGGCAAATAGTGGCGTTGTGTGTCACACTTTTAATACCATCAGGCATGGCCGCACAAAAAAAACAGTTTACACTGGAAGACCTGAATTACGGCGGGAACAACTATTACAGCATGATTCCCGAGAACCGCTACACCGCTTGGTGGGGCGACGAGCTGATTCATACTGAGGCATCCTATTGTGCGTTGGTGGATAAGCAGACTGGAGAGGAAAAGACACTCTTCGGCATAGCGGAACTGAACCGATGGGCCGAAACGACCGACAGCACACGCATCCGTCATTTCTACTACGCCACATTCCCCTACCCCGATCAACCGTTGGTGTTGCTGAGCAGCCAACAAGAGCGGATACTGGTCAACTGGGAAGAAAAGCGTGCCGTGTGGCGCCAGAGCCGCCAGGTGAACGGGCTGAACGAGACGGCAGAAGACTGGAGCAGCGCATCACGAGCGGTGGCTTTCGTTGCCAAAGACAATCTGTATGTGACCGACGCCGAAGGACATTTACACCAGTTGAGCACCGACGGTTCGCGCAAACTGGTGTATGGTCAATCCGTACACCGCGATGAGTTCGGCATCGAGAAAGGCACTTTCTGGAGTCCTGACGGCCTACGGCTGGCATTCTACCGCATGGACCAGAGCATGGTGACCGACTATCCTCAGGTGAACATCGACCACCGCATCGCCGCCTACGAGCCCGATAAATACCCCATGGCCGGCGAGACGAGCCACAAGGTGACCGTGGGAGTTTATGACATGACTACCGGCAAGACCATCTATCTGGATGCCGGCGACCCCACAGACCGTTATTTCACCAACATAGCTTGGAGTCCCGACAGCAAGACCATTTATATACAAGAACTCAATCGCGACCAAAACGACTGTCATTTAGTCAGTTACGACGCTGTGACGGGAAAGAAAGCCGCTGAGTTGTACCGGGAGCAAAGCGACAAATATGTAGAGCCGCTGCATCCCATCCAGTTCCTGCCATGGGACAAAGACAAATTCATTCTGCAAAGTCAGAAAGACGGATATAATCATCTGTACCTTTTCGATACGAAGGGGAAACAGATTAAGCAACTCACTTCAGGCAACTGGGTGGTGATGAACGTAGCGGGATTCAACGAGAAGCAAAAAAGTGTGATTATTCTCTCAAACGAGAAGAGTCCCATCCAAGCCAATCTCTATGCCGTGAACGTGAACAACGGCAAACGCACCTTACTTGACAACG
>JAEEGL011155872.1_pt1 | contig 11369 bp, 9 predicted proteins | sample 9134231 | NCBI WGS metagenome assembly JAEEGL01 (sample SAMN16246548, study PRJNA631951) | gut metagenome | biome: gut microbiome; feature: rumen; material: fiber-attached | host: Bos | place: Iran: Karaj | collected 2018-10
AGGGTATTGCGGAAGCTGAAGCGATGGAGAAGAAAGCAGAAGCGTACAAGAAGTACAACGGCGCTGCTATGGCTGAGATGATGATCAAGATCATGCCTCAGATGGCTGCTGAAATCGCTAAGCCCCTTTCACAGATTGATAAGATCAACATTTATGGAACAGGTGATGGCACTAATGGTGCAAGCCAGATTTCAGGGAACATGCCCATTGTTATGAAACAGGTATTTGATACCATGTCAGAGGCAACAGGCGTTGATTTCACGGAGATCATGAGAGCCGGAACCTATGATGCTAAGGTAAACAAGAACATAAATCTTAGCGGGGACGCAGTAAATGTTACTGTAGAAAATAGCGACAAGTAAATAGAATAAGGCTTCATGCCAGGTATATAAACCGTCCTTTTGAGTAAGCTCAGAAGGGCGGTTTTTTTAGATGTTTTGCCTAAAGATGCAGAGTTTTAGTCTTTTACAAAGAAAAAAAGTGTTTCTTTAACCCTTTAATGTGATAAAATGATAAAGTATATTCATTTAAAATTGAAAAAAGGGAGGAAAAATGAGTACAGCGCAAATCGGTATAATCATTTCAATTATGGTATATCTGGCTATGATGCTTCTTGTAGGCTTTGTGAGCTCTAAGGATACCAACGATGTAAGCGATTTTTATCTTGGGGGAAGAAAACTTGGACCGTTTGTTACTGCCATGAGTGCAGAGGCTTCGGATATGAGTTCATATCTTCTTATGGGACTTCCGGGACTTGCATATTTTTCAGGAATTGCAGATGCCGGATGGACAGCAATAGGTCTTATTGTAGGAACTTATCTCAATTGGCTTTTTACTGCCAGAAGACTTCGTAATTATACGGAGAGGCTGGATGCCATCACTATTCCGGATTATTTCAAAAAGAGATTCCGTGATAACAGTAATGTTATTCTTTGCATAGGAGCATTATTCATTTTGATATTTTTCGTGCCCTATACAGCATCGGGATTCTCTGCATGCGGTAAGCTGTTTTCATCACTTTTTGGTGTTAAGTATCAGCTGGCAATGATTGCATCTGCTGTAATAATCATTGGCTATACCACAACCGGTGGTTTCCTTGCTGCTTCTAAAACGGACTTTATTCAGTCAATCGTAATGACAATAGCACTGTTTTTTGTAGTAGGCTATGGAATAGTATCCGCAGGCGGAATGTCCGCTGTTATCGAAAACTCCAAGAATCTGCCAGGATTTCTTGATCTTAATGCTACTCATAGTAATGTAACAGGCGAGGGACTTCCTTATGGTATTTTCAATAAAGTAACGATGTTCTGTTGGGGACTTGGATACTTCGGAATGCCTCATATTCTTCTTAGATTTATGGCAGCAAGAAAAGCTTCAGAGATTAAGCTTTCAAGAAGAATAGCATCTGTATGGGTTGTATTTTCACTTGCTATTGCAGTTTTCCTTGGTGTTGTAGGTAGAGCGATGACAGAGACAGGAGCTCTTGGTTCATTGATTGATCCTGAGGATCTCACAAGCTCATCTAAGGCAGAAACATTGATCGTAGTAATAGCTGAGCAGATAAGTCAGCATAATTTCGTATTTGCACTTATTGCAGGCCTTGTTATAGCAGGTATTCTGGCATCAACAATGTCTACAGCGGATTCACAGCTTATAGCTGCTTCCTCTGCTGTTTCTGAGAATATTATACAGGAGACCTTCAAGATTAAGCTGACAGATAGATATGCGATGTTTACAGCGAGACTTACGCTTATTGTTGTTGCCGTATTTGGTGTTATTATTGCCTGGAATCCCAACAGCTCAGTATTCGGAATTGTATCCTTTGCCTGGGCAGGATTCGGAGCGGTTTTCGGACCTGCAATGATCATGTCTCTTTACTGGAAGCGCACCAATAAATTTGGAGCTATAGCAGGAATGATATCCGGCGGACTGATGGTATTTATCTGGAAATATGGTGTAAGACCTTTGGGAGGCGTCTGGGATCTTTATGAGCTTGCTCCTGCATTTCTGGTTGCAATAATAATTATTGTTATTGTAAGCCTTGTAACAGCCGAGCCCGAACAGGATATTCTTGACGAATTCGAGCATGTTTCTAAAATGTCATAATATTTATTTAAATAAGCCTTTCCCTTGCTTCCTGGAAAGAACATGTACTCCGAGAAGCGACAGCAGCGATATCACGAAGAATCCGCCGAGAACAGCGATAGCACTTCGCATCCCATACTGATCTGACATATAACCGGTAAGTGCGGTAAATACTACACCACCGATTCCTGTTGCTGTTGTGATCATGCCTGTTGAAGTAGCAGTCCGTTTTCCGGAAAAATTAAGCATAATTGTTAATACACAAGGATAAATAGCTCCGCTTGCCATGCCCATTGGTATACAAACCAACATGGCGGTGGTGCTATTTTGCATTGAGGAGAAAACAAAGGTAAATGCAGGAATCGCAACAAGCGATACCAAAAGAATTTTCTTAGCGTTTTTTGAGAAATGCCCAACAAGCATCCTGGCAGGAATCATAACTGCCCAGAACAGAGACAATGCAAACTTTCCTTTTTCGGATTGGAGAGTATCTGTAAACATCGTGTCTACAAAGAAAGTAAATCCATTTTCAAATCCCACGTAAATGCACATAATGACGCAAAGACAGAGAATTGCGGTGACAACGAAATTTCCTTTAGTAGAAGAATCCGCAGCTTCCTGCGGCTTTTCCTCACGTGATTCACCACCTGATCCAAAAATACCAACCAAAGCCGCTCCGGAACTTAGTGCAAGAATCACAAATAACATTCTCCAGCTAAATCCCATGCGGAGATAGAGCTTGACAATCATAGGAGAAACTAATGCTCCCGCAGCGTACATGGAAGTCATAAAGCCGATTTTTTTCTTGTTGGAGATGGGATAAGCATCTGCAAGAGCGGCAATTGATATGAATTGCAGGGCACTGGTGGTAAGCCCTAAGAAAAATATACCACCTATGAAAAATATATCATGCATCGTTAAGAGAACGAACAATGCGGCTACAAGCTGGATAAACAGTAGTATTACAATGCACCTCAGCTTATTACTGTGATCAGCCCAGCTTCCGAGAATAAGTGGGGCGAGCATAGTAGCAAAGAGCTCAACTGAAGCAAACAGACCCATGGAGGTCTTTGATAAATCGTAGGTCTGGCCGATATTCCACAAACTTGCCTGATATCCACCTGCTTCAAATCCATTGATAAATATTATAAGAAACAGAATAAGCCATAAAAAATCCCTTTTTCTAGACTCTGTCATAATTTCACCCTCATAATTAAACGCTAAATCGTCATCTTTATTATAGGATATGATAATTACCATACTTTTAAGTTTTTCTAAAAAACGGATAAAATCTTGCCTAAATTTCAATAGATGAAAGGTGTTTGTTCTGCTAAAATGTACATGTGGGGTAATTATGGGAAACTAAATCCTGTATTTAGGAAGTATGAGTGGGTTCACATCTTTGGGGGCTATATATGGAACTGTATTACAACATGATTGTAAATATAGGTCTTCTTGTTCTGATTGCTAACATTCTGGTCAGAATTCCCGTTGTAACGCAGATTATCTGCGAGGAAAACAAACATATTTTAATTGCCAAATTTGTGCTTGGAGCAATATTTGGCGGATTTTGTATCTTTTCAACCTGTACAGGAGCACAGGTTCAGGGAGCTATACCAAACACTCGAGTTTTGGGAGCGCTTGCAGGAGGACTTTTGTGTGGCCCGATCGTAGGAATTATGGCAGGATTTATTGGTGCTATTCACCGTATTTTCTTTGATATTCATGGTGTTACAACCTTTGCCTGTGCGCTTTCTACTTTGATGGAGGGTGTTATCGGTGCGTTTATATACTTGTTTTTTCACAAGAGAAATATTGATTTTGAGTGGTATTTTCTTGTTATCATAACGGCTGTTGCTGAATGCTTGCATATGATGAATCTGCTCATTTTTGTGCGTCCGTTCAGTCTGGCTGTTTCAATCGTTGAGATTATCGCCATGCCTATGATTATATTCAATTCCATCGGAATGGTGCTGTTTTTCTCTGTATTTAAGGATGTTTATACGAGACAGAACCTAATCGCTGCAGATAAAATGAGATTAGCTTTAAGCATAGCGGATGCCTGTGTAGTGAACATCAGAAAAAGCCGAATAAACGATGATGACTACAAAGAAATGGAAAAAATTATCAGCGGTTTTTCAAGATGTAGGAAAGCTTTCTTTTTGCCTTTTAGTAGGAAAGACGATCTTTTTAGCAGCGAATATGAATTTACGGATTTTTTTATGAGCAGCTTGGACAGGCGCTGTACTACAGACATAATTTACAGAAAAGAAAAGGGAATGCTGGGATTTAGACAGGCTTATGTAGTATCGGGATCCAAGGTAACAATGGGAAGTGAAACCTGGGGCTATCTTGTACTGATCTTTGACAGAAGATATTCCTCGCCGGAGGCTGCGGAGTGTCTTGTAGCTGCACTTGCCAAATTCTTTTCTACTAACTACGAAGCCTATCAGGTGGAGTACCAGAAGAAAATGAGGGAAAGAGCAGAGTTCAGAGTGCTTCAGTCGCAGATAAATCCGCACTTTTTGTTCAATAGTTTAAACACCATATCCTGTTTTTGCAGGGAGAAACCTGATTATGCAAGGGAGCTGCTGCTTGCACTAAGTGTATATTTCAGGCATAACCTCTATTCCAGTGATGATTATATGATAGACATTGCTGCAGAATTTGAGCAGGTGGATGCATACCTAATGCTTGAAAAGGCCAGATTTGAGGAAAAACTCCAGGTTGTAAAGAATATAGCAGATGATATCCATAGACAGGTTCCAACTTTGATTTTGCAGCCTATTGTCGAAAATGCGATTAAGCATGGCGCCATGAAACGAGAAGTTGGAGAAGTCAGAATAGACGCAGGAATGGAGAAAGATGAGCTTGTAATCAGGATATCGGATAACGGATATGGTATTCCTGATCAGGTACTGAGGGCATTCAACGATAAGAGTACAAAGGGTAGGTACGGACTGCTTAATGTAGATGGAAGACTTCGTAGTATCTATGGTGAAAAATACGGGCTTTTAATAGCTTCATCGAATGAAGGCACAACTGTTACGATGCGAATACCACCCAAAGCGTTATTGGAGGGATAAAGTATGGCAAGATTCCTTATAGCAGATGATGAAAGACCGGCAAGGAGTGAGCTGCGTTTTTTGCTTGAAAAAATATTAAAAGAGCTGAATCAGTCTGAGTCAGAAATACTGGAAGCCGGAAGCGGAGCAGCGGTGCTTGACCTAATTGAAAAACACTCATTTGACGCTTGTTTTCTGGATATAGAAATGGGGGATATTAAGGGAACAAAGCTGGCTGAAATGATGAGACAAAAGAGTATGGATACGGCTGTAATTTTCGTGACAGCTTATGAAAGCTATGCGCTTAATGCTTTTGATGTTGATGCGGTGGACTATGTCATGAAGCCTTTTGACGAGGCACGTATAAGGAAAGCCATTGAGAAGTTTATGAAGAGGAGAGCAACGGAAAGGAAAATTCCGGGTCCATTTGCACTTCCTGCCGGAGATCACATGGAAGTTATAAACCCCGATAGTATCAGCTATATAGAGGCAATTCACAAGGGAGCGAAGGTTCATTGCCATAGGCATATTTACTACAGCAGTGATCCGCTTGTCGAGTGGGAAAAGAAGCTAAGCCCTGCAAAGGATCAGTTTGTGAGGGTACATAAAAGCTTCATAGTTAATCTTGAAGCCTGTGAGGCGCTTGTTCCTGATTATAACAACGGATATGCCTGCAAACTAAAAGAATGCGGGGATGAAGTGATTCCAATCAGCAGAAACATGATTCACGAGATAAGAAAGTATTTCTGCGTATAGAAGGTATAATGCTTGCATTTCAGTACCCAAATTTCGCATTTGAATACCTGATTATTGTTTGGTATTACGTGTATGTCTATACTGAAAAATAGGGAAGAGATTACTTCCACTATGAGTATAGGAGGGGATTCAAATGATCAGCTTTATGGTATGTTTAGGTGTATTGATTGCAGGTTACTTTATTTATGGAGCCATTATTGAAAAAGTATATGGGCCGGATGATCGAGAGACACCGGCAGTAAGGATCAATGATGGTGTTGATTTTGTTGTAATGCCGAAATGGAAGCTTTTTTTGATACAGCTCCTTAATATTGCAGGTCTTGGACCGATTTATGGCGCACTTGCAGGAGCTCAATGGGGTACCTCCGTATTTCTTTGGATCACCCTCGGAACTATTCTTGCGGGTGGCGTACATGATTTTTCTGTAGGCTTTATGAGCATGCGTCATGATGGCGCCAGTGTATCAGAACTTACAGGAATGTATCTTGGAAAAATAATGAAGACCATAATGCGTATTTTCAGCGTTGTTCTTCTTGTAATGGTTGGTACGGTTTTCGCAGTAGGACCGGCTGGTCTTATTTCACTTCTCATTGGCAATCAGGGTGGATCGGGACTTCTGACAAATACCACCTTCTGGCTTGTACTTATCCTTATTTATTATTTTATTGCAACCTTTGTTCCGATTGACAAGATTATCGGAAAGCTTTATCCGGTATTTGGTATTTGCCTTATAGTAATGGCTGTCGGCGTAGGAATCGGTATTTTTACTCATGGATATACTATTCCTGAGATTGAGTTATCAAATCTTCATCCTTCGAACACACCTATATGGCCCATGATGTTTGTATCTGTTGCTTGTGGCGCTATTTCAGGATTTCATGCAACACAGTCACCACTAATGGCTCGCTGCTGCAAGACAGAAAAAGAAAGTCATATGGTATTTTACGGTGCAATGGTATGTGAAGGCATAATAGCACTGGTATGGGCTGCAGCAGGTAGCGCTGTTTATGCAAGAACCGGTGGCCTTACAGCAGGTCTTACAGATATGCTTGCAAATGGTCAGGCAGCATGTGTTTATGATATCTGCACAAAGACAATGGGTGGATTTGGTATAGTTCTTGCAATGCTCGGTGTTATTGCCTGCCCCATTACTTCCGGTGACACTGCATTCCGTTCAGCAAGACTTGTTGTTGCCGACTGGTTCAAAGTAGATCAGAAACCTTATGCAAAGAGACTTTATCTGTGTGTTCCGCTCCTTATGGCAGGTGCTTTTATCAGCCAGCTAAACTACGGTGTAGTTTGGAGATATTTCAGCTGGTCAAATCAGACACTTGCTATGATAGCTCTTTGGACAGCTTCAATGTATCTGTATAAAAATGCTCGCAATTACTGGTTTACAGCTGTTCCGGCAACCTTTATGTCAGCTGTTTCTGTTACATATTTCTTCTGTGCACCCGAGTGTCTGAACCTGTCAACAGTAATTGCATATCCTGTCGGAATAATAGCTGCAATTGCATTCCTTGGTCTCTTCATTTATCAGACCAGGAAGACAGAAGTAACTGGGAAAAATCACCATAAAATAATACATACAGCATGATATTTATAGCAGAGAATGTTTCATGAAAAGTGGAAGCCGCAACTTATTATATGGGTTGCGGCTTCTTTATGACTATTTTAGTATGTAAAGCTTTGTGATAGTATTGTTTGGTAGGACAGAGGACAATTTTGTATTTGCAAATTGTTTAGATTCCAGTTTTCTAAGGCAAAACCGGTATCTATGAAAAAGGGAAAGGGGAACTCTGGCAGTGGAAAATAATAATTGGGGAAACGATACAAATAATCCGGGCAATCAGCCAAATGAAAATCAGCAGAATAATAATCAATCATATGGCAATCAGCCATATAATAATCCACAGTATGGTAATCAGCCGTACAATGGTCAACCATACAATAACCAGCCCTATTACAACCAACCTTACTATAACCAACCAAACAATGGTATGCCGTTTTACGGACCTGAACAGGAACGCCAAGCCAATAAATTATGCTGGATATCCCTTGCCTGTGCTTTAGGCTCTAAACTTGTACCGGTTTTATGGGGGATAATATCTCTTATCAGGGACAAGGCCGAAATTTTTCAGGGACAGTTCTATAACTATATTGGAACATATTTTTACGGAATAATTGGATTTGCCTGTGAAATACTGGGAGTAGCAGCACTCGTGCTCATGATTCATGTAAGAGTGAAATATCCCAAAAATACTTTTGGCAAAGTGCTTATGTGGCTCTATATAATATACCTGGTTCTGATGGCAATAGCAGTTATTGCATTGATAGTTGCATGCTACCAATGCGCGCAGACTTGCCGCGGTTTCTAAGTTGTATAGAAAGAATACATTAAAAAACATATGTGATTTTAAAAAATTACGGATTTTCCTTGACTCTGCACTTGGTTAAAGGTGTATTTTCCTCTGAAAGTAAGCTAAATAATGATGCTTGACCAAGGAGGAAATACTATGCTTATCAACAGAAAAAAACAAAGAAACATTATAAAAAAGCAATATGGAAATAACCCACTAAATGATCCTCATCATTATATGAGAAAGGATAGACTAAAGCTCATAGCAAAATACCATGAGGACGCAGGCGGTGGTAGTGTAGATGAAATTACCTGGGATGATCTTGAAATGGATGAAGTCTTTCTCAGGATAAATCATACAAGATCTTATATAGGAGAGCAGGTACTGTACCATAAACTTCATTGTGACGATAAAGCAGACACAAAAGAGTTTGATAAGTCTGTAACTTATTACAACACTAATGAAGAAGAGAGAATAACAGCAGAACAGTGTCTGGCATTGCTTGGAAAAAGAAACAATAGTTATTATATGCCACAGCTTATACACATACTATCGGAATTTGAGCTGCCTTACGCATGGTGTTATAGGATTCTTCAGCTATTGCTTGCCTTAATGCTGATATTAAGCGTAACTCTTAGAAGTTCTGAAGTGCTTCTTCTTTTTATTGTAGTAGCAGGTATCAATCTTTTCATATATATGCGTGCAAAAGCCAGGTATGGATATATGATGGACTGTCTATACGGAATCTGTAGTCTGATTGATGTTTCGGAGAGGCTTTTAGAAAAAGACTGCGTTCCTGTATCATTTGTAACCGATGATATAAAAGAACATATTAGGAAGCTCCATTCTCTCAAAAAGCTGGTAGGAAGCTTCGTAACAAGGAAGAACTATTCGATTAATGATCCACAGGGAATGTTGGCAGATTATCTGATGGGGATCACTTTGTTTGATCTGGTATCTTTTCATAAAATATCCGGGATAGTCAGAGGAAATGAGAATTCTGTCATGAACCTATATGAATTTGTTGGTATGGTGGACATGCTCGTTTCTGTTGCTTCTTTTAGGAAAAGTCTTCCGGTTTATTGTGTTCCGCTGTTTTCTAATGAAAATCGAATAGAGGCATGTGATATTTATCATCCTCTTATAGAGGATGCAGTACCCAATTCTGTTGCTATAGGATCTTCTACAATGATAATGGGAGCTAATGCTTCGGGGAAAAGCACATTTATGAAAGCATTGGCTGTAAATGCCATTCTGGCGCAATCTATATCCACATGCTGTGCTAAGACTTTGACACTACCTGAATGTGTTGTAATGACATCCATGGCGGTCAGGGATGATGTACTGTCCGGAGAGAGCTATTATGTACGAGAAATCAGATATCTTAAGAGAATGCTTGATGAATCCCGTAAGGATAACACAGTTCTGTATTTCATTGATGAAATATTAAAAGGTACCAATTATAAGGAACGCCTTGCAGCGTCAAAGGCTGTTCTTAAGTATCTTTGCAGCAAAAAAGGGATGGTTATTGTATCAACACATGACGGAGAGCTGGCTAAGTGCCTGAAACGAGAGTACGATGGCTATCATTTTGAAAGTGAGCTTACTGACAAAGGTATAAAGTTCGATTATATGATCAAAAAAGGCTTCGGGCAGGGGTCAAATGCGATAGACCTTCTCTCCTGTTATGATTTTCCGAGAGAAGTTGTGGAAAATGCAAAAAAATTAGTAAAAGATGAGAATATAGCGTGAGGAATATGATGTATGAAAATAAGTGAAGCAGCCGGCGCTGCAGGTCTTGATGTTAGTAGCGTACGATTTTATGAAAGAAAAGGACTTATAAATCCTGACAGGGGAGAAGATAGTAATTACAGGGATTATACTTCTGAGGATATAAGACGTCTTAAGAAAATTGTTCTTTTCAGAAAAATAGATATGTCTATAGAGGACATTAAAAAGATACTTATAGAAGACAGAGATGCCAATGAAATTTTGTATCTTCAGATGGAAAAACTGGAGCAGGATAAACAGAAAATTGAGGGGTCCATCAAGCTTTGCAGGAAAATGATGGATGAAGGGTACAAGGACGAGGATACTGATAAGTATATAGCATATGTAAGCGAGGAAGAGAGTAAGGGACAGCGTTTTTCAGATTTATTGCCTGTCCTTGACCAAATAAGCCTTAACTCCGGAGTAGAAAAAATAGTAGGATATCCTTTGTTTATAAGCCTGATGAGCAGTACAGTAAGCAGGCGTTTACTTGCAGTTGCTATTTTTATAGGTATGGTCTTGTTTCCCATAACAGAGCTGGTGCTTAGTGTTATCAAGTTGTTAAACGGCAGAGGAAGCCTGTTTGTTACAGTCATTTGGGTATTTTATACGTTTATGCTGGTTTCCTTTTTTGTTAATATGATGGGCATACGGGCAAAGATTTCCCAAAGAAAGAGAAAAGAGTCTACATTATGAATATTTTCAAAAAAACATATCTGGTCTTGGCCAATATGGTCTTATGGGTTATGACTATGATTCCACCTGTTTATGTTCTCAGGGAGTGCATAAATTCATACATAAACGGTACTTATCATGGATTTAATGGGGAAGAAAAAATATATGGCATGGAAGCATTTGTGGATACATTTTTCTTTTTCATTGCTTTTTTCTTTGTTGTGTTTATAGTCTGGATATTATTGCTCTTACTTTCAACTACAACTACTGTAATTACAGTACGGAACTGGAATAAAAAGTAATCCGATTATTTTTTTTGAGGGAAAAACCTAGGAAAAATGCAGAAAATTAGAAATTAATAATTTCTTAATAAATAAACATGTTGACATTCTCTTTTGGGCGTGTTAATTTATATGAGCTGCAGCGATGAGCGACAGCGAAGCACATTGACAATGAAATAGTAATGCAACCCTGAAAATTCCAAAAAAGAATATTCAGAGAACAAAACCTAACAAGGTAAAACGGACAGAACAAAAAGCCAAGCTTAAGTTCTGGTCAGACGAACGATATTAAGTCATTTGACTTGATATAAACATTTAAACGTGAGAGTTCGATCCTGGCTCAGGATGAACGCTGGCGGCGTGCCTAACACATGCAA
>JAEEGL011490783.1_pt1 | contig 11369 bp, 8 predicted proteins | sample 9134231 | NCBI WGS metagenome assembly JAEEGL01 (sample SAMN16246548, study PRJNA631951) | gut metagenome | biome: gut microbiome; feature: rumen; material: fiber-attached | host: Bos | place: Iran: Karaj | collected 2018-10
GTATGGGTTCTCGGTAACGTGGGCGACCAAGGTTGGGACCCCTCGGTGGGAACTATGATGACCTGGGACGAGGAAACCCAATGCTATGTGTTGACCGCCGATTTCAACGCCAACTCATACTTCAGCTTCACCACCGCCCTGTCCGAGACCAGCAGTGGCTGGGATGACATCCGTCCTTTCCGTTTCGGTGCTCCGTCCAACGGCTTTGTTGTTGACGACAACCTGGACACCCCCGTCGCTTGCGGCGATTATGGTTCAAGTGCCGACAACGCATTCCTTATCAAGGGTGCTGCCAATTACACCATTACCCTGATGATTGACGAAGAGTTCGGCAACATGGTGGCCTTTGAGCGCAATGGCGAAGTCGTTGCTGAGCCCGATCCCGTTGACGAAGGTCACATCTACCTGATGGGTGATGTGAACAACATCGGTTGGGTCACCAACACCAATTTCATGATGACCGAGGAAGGCGATGGCATCTTCACCGCCAACATCAACGTGGTTGCCGACAGCATTGGCTACTTTGGCTTCACCCACGCTCGTTCGACCATGTACGACAACAGCTGGGACGCTATCGCTCCCTTCCGCTTCGCTGCTCTTGACTCTGTCAACAGCGAGGTTGTCCTGAACGAGCCCATGGCTGTTGGCGAAGCTGGCAATTTCGAATTCTCATTCGGCCTGGTTCCGGGCAAGTACATCATCACCCTGGATATGAACGCCAACACGCTGACCGTTGTTGAGAACACCGCCAACTACATGTACATCATCGGTAACGACCCGTTCGGTGGTTGGAATCCTGCTGCAGGTATGACCATGGAAGAGGTCGAGGATGGCATCTTCGAGGCCAAGGCTGTGATCAATGGTGATTGCTGGTTCGTCTTCTCGGGCGACAGCGGAAGTTGGGATGCCGTCAACGCTCTGCGCTATGGTCCTGCCGACGACGCTACCGAGGACCAGGTTGTCACTCCCAACGAGGAGGTCACCACTCAGCTCACCACCAGCAACAACAGCTACAAGATTACTGGCGACGGCAACGAGTACACCATCACCTTCAACCTGAACACCCTCACCTTCAAGTTTGCAGGTGGCAGCGTCACTCCGGGCGTTCTTGGTGACGTGAATGGCGACAACGAGGTTGATATCGCAGACGTCAACGCCATCATCAACATCATGCTCCAGAAGAATCCTGCTAGCGATTATCCTGGAAATGCTGACGTGACTGGTGACGGCAGTGTTGACATTGCTGATGTCAACGCCGTGATCAACATCATGCTTGGCAAATAATTGTCTCTGACCGATGGCCGTGGCACCCGGTTTCTAAGTCTCTATTTTAGCCACTGTCATCGCAGCAGATATCCCACACGAGGGCGACACCACCACAGGTGCCGCCCTCGTTTTTTCACACAATTAAATCGCCTTAATTCCGTTTAAATTATTAGCCCCCATAATGATAGCGATTACTTGGCGTTCCCTAAGATTGCCCTGCGGGCAAGAAATTAGAAAAAAAATTATCTGAAAAATATTTGGGCCTGCGGCCAGAAATTATTATTCAAACATAGTATTTCCACGCGTCAGCGTGCAATAATTCTAAACAATGGAGCTTGACGAGAAGACATTGGAGTTTGTGCGGGAGCATGGCGAGGACGACGTGCGGCGATTGGCATTGCAGGCGGCGCGGTGGCCCGATATCGACATGCCGACGGCACTACAGCAGATTGCTGGACGGCAGACGGCACGCGACAAGGTGCCGTCGTGGGCCGCCACCGACGGTCTGCTCTACCCGCCACACCTCTCGATGGAACAGTGTTCGTCCGAGCGGACAGCACGCTACAAATCCATGTTGGTTGAGGGCGACTCGCTATGCGACCTCACCGGCGGCTTGGGCGTGGACTTCACCTTCATGGCACAAGGGCGGAGCCGGGCGACTTACGTGGAGCGCCAAGAAACGCTGTGCGCCCTCGCCCGCCACAACTTGCCCCTGCTGGGACTGCCACAGGCCCAGGTGGTGTGTGCAGATGCCGAAGAGTACCTTGCCAGCATGGACGAGGTAGACACCCTCTACATTGACCCAGCACGACGCGACAATGCTGGCAACCGCGTCTATGCCATCGCTGACTGCACGCCCGACGTGAGCGCACTCGCCTCTACCCTATTGGCAAAGGCCAAAACGGTCATCATCAAGCTCTCGCCCATGCTCGACATGCACCAAGCCCTGCGACAGCTGCCCTGCGTCGAGCAGGTGCTTATTCTGGCGGTGGGGGGCGAGTGCAAGGAGATGGTCATGGTCATGCGCCGCGGCTGGGAAAAGGATTGCCAAGGAGTTCACTGTATCGACATCAATCCTCGATTCGAAACGCACAACCGTTTCAGCTACACCTTGGACAGCTCCTGTCCACCCGCACCAGTATGGGACGAGACTGTACCACCCTGGGGGCTATGGCTTTTCGAGCCTAACGCCACCATTATGAAGGCCGGTTGCTTTGACCATATAGCAGATCGAAATGACTTAATGATAATAAGTCGCGACAGCCACCTTTTGGTTGCCGACCACCCTATCAGCGACCAATATGGGCGCGTATTCAGCATTTGGGACATCTCGACGATGAACAAACGCGAACTGCAAAAGGCAATGAAAGGCATCACCCATGCCAATGTGGCGGTGCGCAACTTCCCGATGAGCGCTCCCGAGCTGGCACGCCGCCTGAAGGTCAAGGACGGCGGCGACACCTACATTTTCGGCACGACAACGGCCACTGGCAAACATATTATCATCATATGCAAAGCAGATGAAAAAAATTAGCATCACATTACTCCTACTGGCTAGTGTACTAGCCAGCTGTGATCACATCAACAACAAGGAGGTGCCCAACTTCATGGTGCGCCTTGACCTGGGGACGTATGCCCTGTGGAACACCTACGGCGTGAGCGGCGTGGGCGACTACCGCTACTTCAACCGCGACAAGCGCTTGCCCGCCAACTTCCCCTATAACGTGAACACCTACACCGGTTATGGGGGCGTACTCCTCATCCAAGGACTGGACGCGGGCACAGGGAGTTATGCGCCGCTGGCATTCGACGCAGCCTGCCCTGTGGAGAACAAGATGGATGTCGTGGTGGGCATCGACAGCGAGAACTTCGACGCCGTATGCCCCAAGTGCCACTCGCACTACGACGTGCTCATGGGTGGCGGCGGTCCCAAGAGCGGCCAGGCCTACACCCTCAAATACGGCCTGCGACAACTCAAAGTATACACCTCGCCCAACGGCGGATATACTATAACAAATAATTAAGAATTAAGAATTTAGAATTAAGAATTAAGAACTTTTGTCAATTAAAAATAATCTAGAAGATAGACTATTTAGTACCTCTAGAACCCGACAACGATGCGAAAGATTACGATATTGCTGGTCTGGATGACAGTAACAGCTGTCGCCGCCACATTACCCACACGGGTGCCCTACCGCGACCCGAAGCTGCCCGTCGACCTGCGCGTGAGCGACCTGCTGGAGCGTATGACGCTCGAGGAGAAGGTGGGACAGCTGCAGTGCCTGATGGGTTGGGAGTCCTACATGCGACAGGGTGACCAAGTGACCACGACCGAGGCGTTCCGCCAGCAGGTGCGCGACCGCCACATCGGTATGTACTGGGCGGTGCTCCGCGCCGACCCGTGGACGCAGAAGACGCTCACCAGCGGACTGAACCCCGCACTGGCAGCCGATGCGACAAACGCCATGCAACGCTTCGCCGTCGACAGTACGCGCCTGGGCATCCCGCTCTTGCTCGCCGAGGAAGCCCCGCACGGCCACATGGCAATTGGAGCAACGGTATTCCCCACAGGGCTGGGACTGGCAGCAACGTGGTCGCCCCAATTAATGCGCGAGGTGGGAATGGTCATTGCATGCGAGGTGCGGGCACAAGGCGCACACATCAGCTACGGTCCCGTGCTGGACCTGGCGCGTGACCCGCGATGGTCGCGCGTTGAGGAGACGCTGGGCGAGGATCCATGCCTGAGCGGCACCCTCGCGGCAGCGATGATCCAGGGGATGGGCGGCGGTGACCTGAGTTGGCCCGATGCGACCATCGCCACATTGAAGCACTTCGTTGCCTATGGTGCGGGTGAGGGAGGCCAAAACGGTGCACGCGCATTGGTCACGCCACGCGAGCTGCAGCAGGTGTTCCTGCCACCGTTCCGCCAGGCCATCGATGCGGGGGCATTGTCGGTGATGACCGCCTACCACACCATCGACGGCATCCCATGCACCGCCGACCGCCACCTGCTCACCGACGTGCTCCGCGACGAGTGGGGTTTCGGCGGACTGGTGGTGAGCGACCTCTATAGCATCGACGTGATGCACAACACGCTGCATACCGTGGCGACACCGCTCGATGCCGCCATTGCCGCACTGCAAGCGGGAGTGGACGTGGACCTGGGCGGGAACTGCTACGCCCAACTGCCTCAGGCGCTCGCAGAAGGACGCATCACGATGGAAGACATCGACCGAGCCGTGCGCCGTGTGCTGCGGCAGAAGTTTGAGTTGGGGCTTTTTGAGCACCCCTATGTCGATGCCCGCGCGGCAAGCATGACTGTGCACGATGCCGCGGCAGTCGACGTGGCACGCCGCGTGGCACAGGCCTCCATCACATTGCTAAAGAACGATGGCACATTGCCACTGCGGCGCGACCAGCGTGTGGCAGTGGTTGGTCCCAATGCCGACAACATCTATAACCTGCTAGGCGACTACACCGCACCGCAGGCTACGGGCAAGGTCATAACGGTCTACGACGCGCTGCGGCAACAGCTGGGTGAGGCACACTGCACGTATGTGAAGGGCTGCGCTGTGCGCGACACCAGCCAGTGCGACATCGCCCGAGCCGTCGAGGCAGCACATGCGGCCGATGTGGTGGTCGCCGTGGTGGGCGGCTCGTCGGCACGCCATAGCGGCACAAGTTATGAACAGACGGGCGCAGCAAGCACACTGCAACAGGCGATCACCGACATGGAGTGCGGTGAGGGCAACGACCGTGCCACGTTAGACCTGTTGGGACGGCAGGACGAGCTGTTACAAGCACTGAAGTCGACTGGAAAGCCACTGGTGGTAGTCTACGTCGAGGGGCGGCCGCTGAACAAGTGTTGGGCCGACGAACATGCCAATGCGCTGCTTACCGCCTACTATCCGGGCGAACAGGGCGGCAACGCCATCGCCGATGTGTTGTTAGGTGACTGCGACCCTGGCGGTCGTCTGCCAGTGACGGTGCCGCGCCATGTGGGGCAACTGCCAGTATACTACAACCGTCCGTTGCCCGCGGCGCACGACTATGTGGACCTGTCGGCGCAGCCGCTATACCCCTTCGGGTACGGGCTGAGCTACACCACGTTCCGCTACGGCGAGATGACGGTGAACGAGACCAGCGACGGCTATGATGTGGCAGTCGAACTGACAAATACGGGCAGCCGGCGTGGCGACGAAGTGGTGCAACTCTATGTGCATCACCCTGTGGCACCGATTGTGCAACCCGAACGACAGCTCTTGGCGTTTGAACGGGTCACGCTCAACGCGGGCGAGACGCGCAGCGTGACGCTGCACGTCCCCTTGCGCGCCGTTCAAATTGTCAACGCCCAGATGCAATGGGAGTCCGCGCCAGTGGAATTTGTGTGCAACCCTCACAGCCTCCGCTGACTGGCAAAAAACTATCCCTGTTCTCTAGATTCCAATCCTGCACCACGTAGACAGTAGTTCGTTTTAATTCAATCTCCTTAAAAGAGGGAGGGCTTCTCAGCGCCTCCCTCTTCTTCTTTTTAGTCATTCAACCATCACATGCAGCATTCTTACAGTTCTTGTTGTTTTTTGGGTGGTCACGAACAAAAAATTGACCTGACAGGTATATGCAGTGATGAGCTTGAGGCGGTTATCTGCGATGGAACCAATACCAGTGTGTATGCACCTGTTTATGGCTTCAACTACGACTGCCAAAATGCCCGCGTACAGATGATTTATCCCGCCGAGATGCTTGCCGACCTCGAGGGAGCCGATATTATCGGTGTGACATTCCATCCGATGGTTTCCGTGGGCTTCTATAATGGTTCGCTGCAACTGAATTTGGGCGGTACCGAGGCTACTGAGTTCAGCAAAGCTTATGGTGTTATTGATACTCCCATCACTGGACTTACCAATGTTGCCACTATAGTTCCCGCTCAGGGTGCTACCAAACTGGAGTTCTTGTTCGACGAGCCTTACAAGTACGAGGGTAGCAACCTCGCTGTTGAGACCTTAGTGGCCCAGTCTGGCGGCTTTGGTAGCACTACTTTCATGGGATTGACTACCGAAAACGCACCATGCTTCTATGAGTATGAAGGCAGTTGGGGCAGCGGAACTGAAGTTGTTAAGTTCCTGCCAAAGATGACCATTGTGTACAAGAAAGCAGCAGAGGAGCCTGTGTACTATGTGGTTGGCGGTTTCAACGACTGGAGCCAGGAAGAGGGAATGGTTGAGATCACCGAGGCTGGTGCTACCATCACTGTCGAGGCTCAGGGTCCGAATGACAAAAACCAGGAATTCAAAATCATAACTGCTGCCCAGGATGGTGGCTGGATTTGGTATGGTGGTGAGGATGCTAACGGAGCTGGGTTCTTCGACCTCACCGGCTGGCTGGGTTCTCCCATTACGCTTAACGATTCTCCCGCTCCTACCGTGCAGAACTTCCGTCTGCCCGATGCTGGCACTTACAACATCAAGCTGGTTGCCGACCGTGACGCTCTTGAAGGCCTGAAGATGGTTGTTACTAAGGAAACCGTCACTGCCATTGAGACTGTCAAGGGCGAGGTCAAGGGTGACAACGACTACTACAACCTGATGGGCCAGAAGATGAACGGCAACAACCTACCTGCCGGCATCTACATCCACAACGGCAAGAAAGTTATCGTGAGATAATGAATAATTAAGCCCCCTTAGTCACTCAAAAAGAGAGGGAAACTAAATACGCTATACCGCCTGGCACGGATTGTCCGTCGCCAGGCGGTTTTTGTCATATACAGATTCATCCCAAATCGATTTCAATAGCCCAGATTTAGCAAATCGTCATTTTTTTAGCGAAAAAGTTGTGAATTTAAAATTTTTTCAGTACTTTTGACGCGAGTTTAAAAACCAATCCTTTTGTTCACTTTAATCCTTTTGCTTTATGAAAAAAATTTTTACTCTTTTCGCTGTGGCTACGCTGGCATTTGCCGCACAAGCCAATGTATTAACCGTTGCTGAAGGTGAATATCAATCATCGGGAAATCCCGTGTACGGCCTTTGGTTCGACACTCCGGGTATCACCCAGCAGATCTATCCCGCCGAGATGCTAGCCGAGATGAGTGGCAGCCAAATTACAGAGGTCTCCTTCTTCACCATTGGTGTTGCTTATGAGGCCATGGGCTATACCTATGAGGAGGTCTATGATGACGACTATCGCAATTACATTAACTTTGAGGGCGCTGATGTAGAATTGGCGCTCATGGAGATTAGCGAGTTGGGCTTTACCGAGGCCGTCACTTATACCGGCGCTACCGTCGTTGCCTCCACTACTCCCGTTAAAGGCACCTCTGGACTGACCTTTGTCCTAAACGAACCGTTCCAGTACAATGGTGGCAATCTGCTCGTCCAGGTGACTTATGATGGCGATGGCAGTTATGGATCAACCTACTTCTGGGGCACTGGAATGGTAGACGAGGATGATAATCCTCTCTATTATTGCAGCTACTATGGATATGAGAATTACTCAGGCGTTTTGCAAGGCAACCTAAGTGCCTTCCTGCCCGCAGCTTCTTTCACCTATGAGGCTTCTGAGCCCGTGTTCTCTCTTGTCGGCTTCAATGATTGGGATAATCCTATCGCAATTGGCGAAGACGGTGTAACTATCGATGTTGAGCAACAAAACTTCGAAGATCCAAATGACACCGCACAAGAGTTCAAGATCGTCACCACCGATGCCGATGGTGAATTGGTCTGGCTAGGTGGTGTTGACGAGAACAATGTTGGCTTCTTCATGATCGAAAACAGCATGCTTGATGCTCCCATCTCGCTCGATGACGCAGGCGCCAACTTCCGTCTGCCCGAGCCTGGCAACTATACCATCCATCTGGCATTCCTCGATAAGTCTACCGTGAGCGGCTTAATCATGTTCGTGACCAAGAATGAGGTTACTGCAGTGAACGGCATCGCTGCCAAAACTATCGCAGGTGTCAAGTATTACAACCTGGCTGGTGTCGAGAGCAGCAGACCGTTCAATGGCATCAACGTCGTTGTGACCACTTACAGCGATGGCACTATCAGCACGACCAAGGTTGTGAAGTAATGCACAATTCATAATGCACAATTACTGCCTGGCACGGGTTTCCGTCGCCAGGCGGTTTTTTCTTCGCCTGTGTTGCCTGCAGTTGAGCCCCATTGACAAGATTTTTTGAAAAACTCTTGCATACATCAATAATTTTGACGAAATTTGCGTACAAGTTGTACATACAGTGATTTGATTTTATTGTTTTAGCCGCCATCAAATCGCTGCAAATCAGCAATATGCATAACCAAGGGTACATGAACAAAATAAGGAATGTCGCACATAAGATAAGGCAGTGGTTTATCCTGTTGGACAAACGCCAACGAAAGACCACTTTGCACACAGTAAAAACTGATGAACAGCATACGTGTGCCAACTGCGGAACGGCCTTTGTCGGACATTTTTGTCCCCAATGCGGCCTTCGTGCCGACAATCATCGTGTGACATTCAAGAACGTTGTGCAAGGCTTCCTTGACATCTGGGGGTTCGGTTCACGGCCGATGCTGCGTACCATTCATGAGCTATTCTGGCGACCAGGATACATGATTCGTGACTATCTGCATGGCCATCAACCTCTCTTCTTCCCTCCGTTCAAGATGCTTATAATCATCACACTGGTCTTTGCGATTGTCTCTTCCCTTCGTGGCATAGAGCCGTCGGCAGAATCTGCATTCATATATGGCGATGTTTTCCAGCGATACGGAGCCCCAGCATGGGTTATAAGTCTCTTCGAAAAGATTGATACCATACTTCTCTGGCTACATAAAAACCCCGCCTACTCTGCAATATCGGCTGGAATATTCTACATCATCGCATCATGGCTGGTATTCCTCAGGCGCATGTCGTTTACAGAGGTGTTTTTTTCGCAACTCTACATATCAAGTCAGATGCAAATAGTGGGCGCACTTTGGGTACTCATCACAGGCAGCGAGGCCTACTACAACATGCCTCCATTCGCCGTTCCTTTTGTTATCGGCATACCACTGCTGTGCTACGACTATTCGCAACTGTACGAGCTGCGGCTGTGGCCAACCATCTGGCGCACCGTGCTCACATTCGTTCTTATGCTGCTGATGATGCTGCTTGTGGGAGGGTTGCCGATAGTGATGGTGAAATACTTATGATGACTGAAAGTTAAAAAATTAGATAACATGAAGAGAGTATTATCAATTATTTCTGCCGTATGCAAATGGACTATCACTTTGTGCATTTGCACTTTAGCACTGACGACACTCACGGCCTGTGGCGATGACGACGAGCCTAAGATTGACGATCTGGCCTTTTTGAAACAGCGCATTGCCCCTGAAGGCGATTTTGTCTATGGCGTCTATCTGGGTGAAAACACGGAAGTGTTGAACCGTCCTATCCAAACTGAGGATGAGGCTTTGATTGAATTCTACAAGCTTCTCTCGGACGGAAGTTCCCATAAGGGACTTAAGACGGAATCTGATGGTACTATTTCCTGTACACTAACCGGTGCTGACGGACAATATCAGGGCACCATCACGTACAACCAACCGCAGGGGACATTCACGGGTTTCTATGCCGAGGTAATATTCAGCGAAGAAGTGACCGCCGCAACAGGCTTAACTCGAATACGCTACATTTTAGCCGACTTGTGGCCACCTACTGGATTTGTGACAGACATCTTAGAAAAACTCAAGAAGTAGCATCCCGAAGGATGTAGAGTATCAGATGATGTAGCGATTGACGTAAGGAATCTTACTGAGGAGCCAGGAGATGGCGTAGGAGATGATGACGGTGGCGAGGGTGAACAGGGGGATGCTGAGCAGCGGGTGCATGACGGCCGAACTGATGCCGTGCTGCAAGGCAGTGCGCAACACCAACTGATGGACGAGGTAAACGCCGAAGGTGAGGCGGGAGGCCTGGATGACGAAGCTCCGCCACCGGCCTCGCAGATTGACTGTACGCGCCGTGCCCAAGACGAACACCGCCACCGACAGAACGAGCACAGTGGGTGTGAGGTAGTTGATGAACCAGTTGACGGGCTTGCCCTGTTGGTGCGAATAGGCGATGGTGCCGCCGATGATGGCGAGCCATGCCACGACACCGAGAGCGTAGATGAGACGCCGCCAACGTACAGGACGGTAAGCATAGAGGTAGTGGCCAAGCACGAAGTAAGCAGCATAACCTGCAGTGACGCGCAGGTGAAGGGCGTCGATGAACCGCTGGACGGCAGCAACGTTGCAGTGTTGGCGACAGAGGGTGAGCACGAACGGCACAACAAAGGTGGCAATGGCGGCAACAATTAGGAAATAGCGCGTTGCGGATCGGTTGGCGGTGATAGCGCGCAACAGCGGTACGGCGATGTAAAGTCCGGCAATGGCTTTGAGGAACCATAGGTGGCTGGGCCCCGCCAGCAATAGGGTTAACGACTTGTGCCATGGCCCAGCATTGATGCGGGCGAAAGAGTAGACATAGCTCCATACGAAGAACGCCACGACCACACGCAACAGGTTCTTTCCATAGAGATGGCGCAGAGTCACACGGCGCGAAGGGTCCAGGAACAGTGCTCCCGAGATCATCAAGAACACGGGCACGCACCAACGGACAAGGGCGTCACTGGTGATGCGGATGAGCCAGTTGGTACCAGGGAAGGCCTCACGGCAGTGCTGGTTGGACACATGCAGGACCACCACTGCGATGATGGCGGCGATGCGCAACAGGTCCAGGGCAAGGTCGCGCGGTCGCGACACCTGGACCTCGGCAGGAGTTTGTATTTCGAGACGGGTTTCCATTTGGCACTGCAAAGGTAGTTATTTAAATTGAGAATTGAGAATTGAGAATGGAGAATCTCTTTCAATTGAGAATTGAGAATTGAGAAGCTTTGGCAATTAATAATTAAGAATTAAGAATTAAGAAATGAGAATGGGGACCGCGCTGTGCGCTGGTAGCTCATCGCTTGAAAAACTTGAAAAAAGCAGCTAGGCAGAAAAAAACTCAAGTCTCAAAACTCAAATCTCAAATATTTGTATTACCTTTGCAGCGCGAAAAGCGGCCCGGATGGTGGAATGGTAGACACGAGGGACTTAAAA
>JAEEGL012306874.1_pt1 | contig 11369 bp, 12 predicted proteins | sample 9134231 | NCBI WGS metagenome assembly JAEEGL01 (sample SAMN16246548, study PRJNA631951) | gut metagenome | biome: gut microbiome; feature: rumen; material: fiber-attached | host: Bos | place: Iran: Karaj | collected 2018-10
AATTTGGAGGAATAAATGGCTCGTATAGCAGGTGTGGACTTACCAAAAGATAAGAGAGTGGAAATAGGTTTAACCTATATCTACGGTATTGGAAGGAAAAAGTCCAATGAAATTTTGGCTGGAACAAAAATCAGCCCAGACATTCGTGTTAAAGATCTATCTGAAAGCGATGTCGCAAAAATTCGTGAATACATTGAAAAGAACGAATTACTTGTTGAAGGTGACCTTCGTAGAGAAGTTAACCTCAACATCAAAAGATTGATGGAAATCGGTTGTAACCGTGGAATCCGTCATCGTCATAATTTACCAGTTCGTGGACAACGAACAAAAACTAATGCCAGAACAAGAAAAGGTCCAAGAAAGACAGTTTCAAGAGGAAAGGCAAAAGTTGGTAAGAAAGGTTAATAAGGGGGAGAAATAAATGGCTATTGTTAAAAAGAAAAGAAATGCAAGAACACTCTCAACAGGGGCTGTTCACATTAAATCAACTTTCAACAACAACATGGTTACCATCACTGACGCTAATGGTGAAGTTATTTCATGGTGCAGTTCAGGAGCTTTGAACTTCCGTGGAAACAAAAAAGACACCCCTTATGCAGCACAACTTGTTGCTGAAACCGCAGGAAAGAAAGCGAAAGAAATGGGATTGAACCAAGTTGCAGTGTATGTTAAAGGCGCAGGAAGTGGAAGAGAAGCTGCCATTCGTGCACTTCAAAACACAGGACTTGAGGTTACCTCAATCAAAGATGTTTCTGGAATACCATTCAATGGTTGTAGGCCATCTAAAAAGAGAAGGATTTAAAAGGAGAATAAATTATGGCTAAATATTGTGGAGCAGATTGTAGATTATGTCGTCGTGAAGGCTGTAAACTATTCTTGAAAGGCGACCGTTGTGTGACTGGGAAATGCGCTTTAGACAGACGCCCAACAATTCCAGGACAGCATGGAGATGCTAACGCACGCAAAAAGCCTATGGCAGGATATGTTTCGCAACTTCGTGAAAAGCAAAAAGTTAAAAGAGCATATGGATTGCTCGAAAAACAATTTAAAGAATATTATTTCGAAGGTAAGCGCCAAAAAGGTGCTACCGGTGAAGTTATGTTGTCATTATTGGAAAGAAGATTAGACAATGTTGTATATCGTTTAGGTTTTGGAGTATCACGTGCACAATGTCGTCAAATCGTGAACCACGGACACATCACCGTAAACGGTAAAAAAGTAGATATTCCATCATACCAAGTTAAAGTAGGAGATGTGATTGCAATTCGTGAAAGCGATCAAAACATTGAACTCTTCAAAGATTTGAAGAACAACAAAACAGTGGCACCTAAATGGTTGAAACTTGCTTCTTCAAACATGAGTGGTGAAGTGATCGCAATCCCAGACCGTTCTGATATTGATTTGAATATTGCTGAACACTTAATCATTGAGTTATATTCAAGATAATAAGGTTGTGGGAGGATATATTTTTATGATGCAAATAAACAAACCAAACTTGAGTTTCACTGAAAGTGAAAACGGTGCAGTTGCAACTTTTGTGATTGAACCAATGGAAAAGGGATTTGGAACAACTGTTGGAAACGCAATGAGAAGAGTTCTTTTGGGAGGTCTTCCAGGAGCAGCACCAGTTGCTGTTCGTATTGCTGGAGTTCAACATGAGTTCTCAACAATCCCAGGGGTTTCAGAAGATGTTGCCGACATTATTTTAAACCTTAAGAGTTTAATTGTTAAAACAACAAACACTGAACCAGATTTTAAAACAACAATATACCTAAGAAGCAAAGAGGCTGGAAAGCTTTATGCCAAAGACATCATTTTGAATGATTCTGTGGAAATATTGAACCCAGATCTTCTCATTTGCACACTTGCAAAAGGTGCTGTTGTTGACATGGAAATTGTGATTGGAAGAGGAAGAGGATATGTCACAGCAAAAGAAAACAAAAATGCCGTTGACAGCATTGGTTTCATTGCTATGGACTCAATCTTCACACCAGTTAAAAAAGTTAGATATTTTGTTGAAGATGCCCGTGTTGGACAAGACATTAACTATGATAAGTTAACACTCGAAGTCACAACAAACGGAGCAATTTCTGCAAAAGAAGTGTCTAGTTTGGCTGCAAAAGTTATCAATGACCATATGGCTATGTTCATCGAACTAGTGGAAAATATGGCAAACAACGATATATTAGTTACTTGTCAAGAAGACAAACAACAAAAAGTTTTAGAGATGTCTATCAACGACTTAGAGTTGTCAGTTAGAAGCACAAACTGTTTGAAGAGATCAAACATTTTGACTGTGGAAGACTTAGTTCGTAAAACTGATAAGGAACTAGGAAAAGTTCGTAATTTAGGACAAAAATCACTTGAGGAAGTTAAGAACAAACTTGTTGAACTTGGCTTGTCTCTAAAAAGTGAAGACGAATAAGAGGAGATAAAAAATGGCAGGATATAATAAGTTAGGAAGAAGAGCATCAATAAGAGACTCAATTATTTGTCGTCAAGTAACAGATTTATTGTGGTATGGAAAAGTTGAAACAACTTTCGCTCGTGCAAAAGCAGTGCAAAGAGTTGCTGAAAAGATTATAACTCTTGCTGTAAACACATATCAAGACACAATAAAAGTAACAAAAACTGTGACAGATGATAAGGGAGTTAAGTCAAAGAAGGAAGTCATTAATGACGGTCCTAAAAAACTTAATGCTCGTAGAAAGATTATGGCTCAAGTTTATGACATTCAAGAACAAAGAATGCCAAAAGAAGCCAAAACAGCATTTGATGCCAGAACAGAGGGAATTTACCACCCACTCATTGAAAAGATTTTCAATGTGTATGGACCAAGATACTTTGCAAGAAAAGAAGCTTCTGGTCAAGGTGGTGGATACACCAGAATTGTTAAGGTTGGACCACGCCGTGGCGATGCTGCTGAAGTTGCAATTATTCAATTAGTTTAATTACAAGTTTAATTTTTAAAAAAGAACTATAAAACGGCTGCTATAGTTCTTTTTTTATTTTTACAAATTGCTTTGTTTTTGTTTCACATTATCTTTTATTATGTTATAATAAAATTATAAACAAAAGTGGAGAAATAAATGCAAAAAACAAAGGTTGTTGTGTTCGATTTTGATAACACACTATATATGGGAATAGATTGGACAAAAGAATGGGCAGAATTCTGCGAAAAAGGCTTAAGATTTGTTTTTAGAGATTGGGACGATAAAAGATTCAAAGAAATGATTAAAGACGAAAATTTGGTCAATTACACAAGTGATGGCATCATCAAAGTTATTCAAAAATATAACAAAAATGTTGAAGACTGGATAACATTTCGAACAATTAACGACTGCGACTTAGATTATTCAAATGTCATTAGCATAAGTGAAGAAGTTTTAAAAAGTTTTGCAAACAACTTTAATCTTTACATTGTTTCAAACTCAACCCACAAAGATATAGAGGACATGGTGTTTAAGTTTGATATTGACCTTAGTTTGTTTAAAGAGATTATCATCAATGACTATAAGCACGGAGCGGGCAAGAAATATTTTTATGAAGAAATCATAAAAAAGGAAAAAATTAAACCAAGCGAACTTTTTGTGATTGGTGACAGTGAAAACAATGACGTGATTCCAGCCTTGGAACTTGGGGCGAGAGGAAAGGTTGTGAAAGACTGCAACTTTAAAATGGAAGATTTTGACCTCTAAACTTTGGTCTTGACGAAAAGCATGGGGTGTGTTATAATGAAATCAGAAAACAAAGGAGAAAGTTTATGCACATAACACTCACAGGAAAACCTTATGCAGGCAAAGGGGAAACCTCAAAAATTTTGGAAAGGTATGGCTTTGAAGTTGTTCACATGGGTGAACTATATCGAGAAGTTGCAAAAGATAGAGGGCTTGATGTTGTGGAACTAAATAGGCTCGGTGACACTTCAGTTGATGCGATGGTGGACAAAAAACTTGTTCAAATTGCAACTGAGAGAAAAAATGAAGACCTTGTTTTTGATAGCCGCATTGCATGGCACTTTTTGCCAGATTCATATAAGGTGTTTTTAGATGTGACCGCTCACATTCAGGCAAAAAGGGTTATGGGAGCAAAAAGAGACAGTGAAAAACCTGTTCAAACCATGGAAGAAGCAATCAAAATTGCAAACGAAAGGTGGGAACTTGAAAATTCAAGATACCAAAGACTTTATGGAATAGATAACCTTAACCCAAGAAACTACAACCTTGTTGTTGACACTTCACAAAACACGCCAAAACAAAACACCCTAAAAGTTTTGCAAGGCTATTATGGTGGAAAAAACAACGGTGTTTATGAGGACGGAGAAGCAGTTTTTCAAACAATTGCAGCAAGGCATTTGAAAACTGTTAAAAGAGCATATGAGCAAGATGTTAAAGCAAGAGTGCTCTAAAATGAAAAAATCACACATAAATTGTGTGATTTTTTATTATTCTGCTGTAAAAGAAGTGTAGTCATATTCTTGTTTTATTATATTTTCTTCAACAAGTTTTTGAATTTCATCTTTTTTATTCATCGGCTTTTGTTCATTTTTTTCTTTTGTGTCAATTATTTTGTCCACAAACACCGTTGGCTCTTGTTTATGTTTTTGAATCATTTTGTTTATTGTTGATTCTTTGTCAACAGGTTTTTCCAATCTTTCATAATATTCTCTTTCAATAAATTCATAACCATTTTTATCATAAAATTCTTTAACATAATCACTTGTTGGTCCATATTTTGCCGCAACATGGTTGCAATCAAATTTTGCAGCCCAATATTCCACAAACTCCAAAAGAGCCGAACCAATTCCAAGATTTCTGTTTTCTGGATATGTTTTAATTTGATAAAGCCATAATTCAGCATCCTTTAGTTTGTTAAACTCAGCATAACCAAGTTCATTTTTTTCCAAATCATAAGCAATTGTCAAATAGTGATTGCGGTCAATTATGGTTTTAACATCAATAAACACATTTTTATCAGTTTTAACAATCATTTTTTTCACTCCCTCTAAAGTTATTATACCACACAAAAAAGGGTATGTAAATACCCATTTTAAACTAACAGTAGATATTGAGGGGACAATTGTTTGTTATTCATATAAACACCAGTTTAAATCCTAAAATCTTTTAGTTTGAATAAAAAATAAGTTAACCGATGTTTTTACTTTTGTGGTACCCCCAAGGGGATTCGAACCCCTATGTCCAACGTGAGAGGCTGGTGTACTAACCATTATACTATGAGGGCATAAACATCAATTAACTTATAAACAAATTATATCATAAACAAGGCAACTATTCAAGTGTTTTTTGAAATATCAAAAAAGTTTTTAAAACACTCTATACAGAAAGCGTTTTTTGTATTATAATGAGCATAAAGGGAGTTTAGAAAAAGTTGTTTTCACATTTTAGAACCATTTTTGTATGCTTTTTGAGATTAATGCTTGGAATATGGATGGCAGAACTGTTTAGAGAAGGGAAAACGGTTTATTTTATTGTGCTTCTATGCTTTTTTGTGTGTGTTTTGCTTATTTCATTTTTAAAGTTTGCAAAGAAATCTGCTTTTTTGGAAAAACTTTGGAAGTTTAACAAGTTTTTGGCAGTTATGTTTGTGTCTGTGCTTGTTGGTTTTGGAGGGTTTTTACTTCAAATCAACAGTTTTTCAAATGAAAACAATGTGAATTTCAACACAAGTGAAAACTTTGTTATAACAGGAAAACTGAAAGATTGTGCTGTTATTTATAGCACCGAAGCAACATTTTTTCTAAGTGATGTGTTTGTGTCTGGTGAAGGAAAAGCCTATAAACTTGAAAAAGATGTTTATGTTAAAATGGAAAAAGAACTTGATGACAAAGTGCCATCATTAAGAGATGCGAGTATTGGTGACAGAATATCTTTTGTTGGAACGATGAACACAACAGAGGTTGCGGGCTCAAATGGTGTGTTTATTTTTGCGTACAAAAATAACACTCGCTATATTGCAAAAACAAACACAGCAAAACTCAAAAACATAACAGAAGAAGAAACAAACTTAAATTTTTTCACGCAAACCAGAATGCTAATTAAAGACACAATCTATAAAAACATGGATGAGCGTAACGCTGGGCTGAGTTATGCCGTGTTTGTTGGGGATTTGTCTGGCGTTGATTATGAAATTGTTTCAAACTTTAGAGCAACAGGAGTGGCACACCTTTTGGCCGTTTCTGGATTGAACACATCGCTCATGGCGATTGTTTTGGTGTGGATTCTAAATAAGTGCAGAGTGAAAAAGAAATATAGCATTTTGATTGTTGCTTTGCTTTTGCTATTTTATTGTGTTATTTGCAATTTTTGTGCGTCTTGTTTGCGAGCAAGTTTGATGTCTATTTTGTTTTTGGTGGCCCAAGCGTTTGGCAAACAAAATGATTCCCTAAACAGCATATCGCTGTCGGGAATAATTTTGCTGCTCATTTGCCCAATTTTGCTGTTTGACTTATCTTTTGTTTTGAGTTATGCTTGTGTGTTTGGAATGGTTATGTTGGGGCCAGTGTTTTATAAGTTTTTCATGAAATGCAGGCTAGGGAAGTTTGTGAGCATGAACTTAGCCATAAGCCTTGCTGCTCAAATAGCAACACTTGTGTTATGTGTTAATGCGTTTGGTTATGTTTCCATTGTTGCTCTTTTGGTTAATTTGCTTGTTTGCCCAATTATGGAATATGTGTATATTGCAAGTTTTGTGTCGCTTTTAATCACTTTAATTATGCCATTTATGGGCTTTTTGTTGTGGTGCTGCCAGTGGGGACTTTGGCTTGTGGACGCAATCACAAAGTTTGTTGCGTCGTTTAGTTTTTCTGTTGTGTATTTAGACAAAATATCATGGGCTTTCCTTGTTTGGACATTTATAGCAACTTATATTTATAGTGGATTTATGATTGAGAAAAACAAAAAGAAAAGAGTATTGATTTATTCTGGAACCGCTGTCGCTGGTGCTATGATTTTGTGTTTTTCGCTATTGTAGTTTACAAGACTATATTTTTGTGGTAAAATTAAACCTGGGAGTTAAAGATGAGATTCGACGAACTAAAGAGCAAACTTAAAACAAATGTAGACTTTGCCTATTTTTTGCTAGGCAAAGATTTCTTTTTGAGAACATCTGCAGAAAAGATGATAACAAAAAGATGTGTTGACTCATTTTTGGAGTTAAATTTATCAAAATTTAATGACGAAAACTATTCACTTGATGCTTTTTTGGATGCACTGCAACTTGTTCCTTTTGGTGCTGAAAAAAGAGTGGTTGTTCTAAGTGAGGTGAGTTTAAACACACATGATCAAAAAAAGATTTTGGAAGCCCTCAAAGCAAAAAATAATATGATTTGCATAATTTTTAAGTATGAAGAACTTCCTTCGTCACTAAGCAAAATAAAAGATGAATGCACACTTGTTGATTGTTCTCCTCTTGAAAAAGAAACACTAAGAGCAATTATTGTGAATAAATTCGCCAAAAATAAGATAAAAATTGAAGCAAATGCTGTTCAAACTCTAATTGATTACACAAATGGTGACATGACATTTTTAGATCAAGAAATGAAAAAACTCATCTCTTTTGCAAAAGACGCAAAAGAGGTAAGTGAAAAAGATGTAATTGACCTTGTTCACAAAAACGTAGAATATTCTGTTTTTGAACTATCAAATGCGGTTGCTGAAAAGAATAGAGAAAAGGCAATAGCACTTTTGGATTTGATGATAGAAAGCAAAGAAAGTCCGCAAAACTTGTTGGGAATGCTTTTGGCAAACTTTAGAAGAATGTTTTACGCCAGTGTTTCCAAAGAAAGCACAGCAACAATAGCAAACGCCCTGGGGGTTAAAGAATATTCCATCAAGATTGCAAAAAAAATGGCTTTAAAATTTACGCCAAAGAAGTTAAAGAAAATATTAGATATTGGTGGAAAGATTGATTTTGACATAAAAAACAGCAAGATGGAAGATAAGAACGCAATATATTATTTTGTGTCAAACATTTTGTTAATATAAAAAACAAGCCCAATAATTTGGACTTGTTTTTATATTTAGAGAGAAAAACAAAAAGTTAAGGGGATTTTTTCTCGTTAAGTGGGAGGGTGAGACAATGTCTCACATAGCCATAATATGTTGCTTATTTGTTTTTGGTGACATTATTTTATCTAAAATTTGTTAAAACTTCATATGGGATTGTGTTTGTCATTTTTGCAATTTCATTTGCGTTTAGTTTTTCATCCATTATGGTTGCATAATCTCCAACTTTGGCTGAAATGCCAGTTATGTCCACAATTGTCATGTTCATGCAAATGCTAGCGCATATTTTTGCTTTTTTCCCATTAATTATAACATATCCTTTTTTTGCATAGTTTCGCATAAGCCCATCAGCATAACCAATTGCCAAAACAGCATAGGTTATGTCTTTTTTTGCTGGATTATCAGTTCCATAGCCAATATATTCTCCTTTCTTTGCTTTGCCAACAAAAATAATTTTTGTTTTGATGCTTAAAATTGGCTTTAAATTTGGGTTCCCGTATCCATATATTGCAAGCCCACAACGGAGCATTTCGTTTTCATTTATGATGTCATCAATATAACTTGAGCTTTTATAGTGCATAAGAACGTTTTTGTTAATTTCTTCTAAAACGGATTTAAATCTCCTTTTTTGTGCGGTTGTTCTTTCGGCAATTCCGCCTCCAAAATGTGTGAAAATCCCAGAAAGTTTAATGTGGGGTGTTTTATCAATTATGTCTAAAGCTTTTTTTATCTCATCCATGGTTTTGAAACCGAGTCTGTTCATTCCCGAGTCAATTTTTAGGTGTAAACAAACATTTTTTTGATATTTTGCCACATATTTTTGAATATTATATAGCTGTTTTTTGCAAAACACCGCCAAATGTATGTTGTTTTGTGATGCATATTTTAGTTCGCTTGATGAAAAGCCACAAAGAACCAATATTGGTTTGTTTGAGTGTTTTCTCACAACGCGCGCTTCTTTTATTGTGTTAACCGCAAAATAGCTCACATATTCATCAAGAGTTGGAACAATGTTTTCTATTCCATGCCCATAGGCGTTTGCTTTCACAACGGCACAAATTTGTGGATTTTTTTGTCTAATGCAAAAAATATTGTGTTTTAAACTGTTAAAATTGATGATTTTTAGTGTATTTTTCATATAAATTATAATATTGTTAAAAAAATTTAATTGTTACCACTTGAAAAATTTTTTTTAGTGTGTTAAACTATTGTCACAAAAAACAAATGCAAAAAGGTGACAGTATGGAAAACAACGAATTAGTTCAAAACAAGAAAAATGAAATCAAATTCCACTTTAACAACATGAGGGCGGAAAACTTCAAAAACGAAAAATATGGCATAAGTTATAAAGACATAATGAAGTTGAGTCAAAAAGTTGACCTTGCATATTACAAAGTTATGGATGATGAAAATAGAGAAACAGAGGCATTCTTTGATTTGGTTAGAAATCCACAAAACTTAAGTGAGATAAAAGAGTATGCAAATTTTGTTGCAGAAAATTTTGAAAATTTTGTGATTTTGGGAATTGGTGGTTCTGCCCTTGGAGCAAGAGCACTTTTCACAGCCCTTACCACAATGGACTATAAAAAATGTGATTTAAAAAGAAACCAAAGGCCAAACTGGTTTGTTAGAGACAGCATTTGCCCAGAAAAGTTTGCTTGCCTTTTGGAAGCAATTGATGTTAAGAAAACAATGTTCTGTGTTGTAACAAAAAGTGGCGGAACTCTTGAAACACTTGTTCAACTAAATCTTGTGATAGAAAAACTTAAAGAAGCTCTTGGAGATGAATATACCAAAAACATTTGTGCAGTTACAGCAAACTTAGATGGAAAACTAAACAAATGGGCAACAGAAAACAATGTGAAAACATTCTATTTTGGAAATGATGTTAGCGGAAGATTTTCAGTTTTCTCAGCAGTGGGGCTTTTGCCTGCTGCAGTTGTTGGTGCAGATATCGATAAACTTTTGGAAGGGGCAAACAATATGCTACAAAAATGCCACACTCTAAAGTTTTTTGAAAACCCAGCTTTGTATGGAGCAACTCTTCAAAAAATTGCTCTAGACAAAGGTTGCAACATTTCATATTTGATGCCTTATTCAGATAACCTAAAGATTATGGCAGAGTGGTATTGCCAACTTTGGGCAGAAAGTTTGGGAAAAACAATCAGCAGTTTTTGCAAAAATAAGCACGTTGGACAAACTCCAGTGAAAGCACTTGGAACTGTTGACCAACACAGCCAGATGCAACTTTGCCTTGAAGGGCCTTATGACAAAATTGTCACATTCATTAGAGTTAATAAACATGAAAACGATGCAGTTATTCCAAACCTAAACAATGGCTTACTAGACGATTATGTTTGTGGGCACAAACTATCCGACATCTTAAATGTTTCACAGCAAGCAACAGAAAAAGCGCTATTAGAGCGCAACAGGCTCAACAGAACCATCGAAATTGATGAACTTGATGAATATTCAATGGGTGAACTTTTGATGTATTTCATGATTGAAACGGCATTTATGGGGGCACTCATGGATGTTAACACATTTAACCAACCAAGTGTTGAGTTAATAAAACTTAATATCAAAGATATTTTAAGCAAGAAAGCAAGAGTCAGCAAAATTAAAGCAATTGTTGAATCTCAAAAAGAACAAGAGGAACAAAAAGAAGAAAACGCTGAAGTGGTTGAAGAAGCAAAACCTCAAGACGTTATTGAAGAAAAGAATTTGACTGATGAACTAACAAAAGAACCTGAGGTTATGACACAAATTGTTTCCGAACCAGTTGAAGAAACATTTGTGAGTGATGATGAAATTGAAGATTTTGATTTTGAAATAAGCAAAGAAGAGCAAGAACAACTCATGATGCCAGAAGTTGAAGAACTTGAAAAAGTTGAAGTTCCAGAAGTTCAAGATGAACAAAAAATTGATTTTTCTGAGGACGAACAACTTGAGGGGCAACAACAATTTGAGCTTGAACTTGAAGAAGAAAAATCTGAGCCATTTAATGAAGATAAAAAAGAAGATATAGAATAATAATGGGGGCCACACACCAAAGTGTGGTTCTTTTTTGTTAAAATGTTGACAATTTGACCTTAATTTTATATACTTTTCGTGAAAAGAGGGTGTAGCTATGGAAAAAGATGAAGGAAAAATTATTATAGATGTTGGTGATGGTGACGAAATACAATTTGATGTTTTTGCTGCAAATCATCCTAAACTAAGGGATCTTATAATTGAAAAGAAGAAGGATTCTAATAATTGTGAGATTAACCTAAAAGGGATTGAAAAGCTGAAAAGTGTTACTTCAATCACAATAAAGCCTGGTGTAACAGTAAAAGACCCAGA
>JAEEGL013325847.1_pt1 | contig 11369 bp, 1 predicted proteins | sample 9134231 | NCBI WGS metagenome assembly JAEEGL01 (sample SAMN16246548, study PRJNA631951) | gut metagenome | biome: gut microbiome; feature: rumen; material: fiber-attached | host: Bos | place: Iran: Karaj | collected 2018-10
CAATCCCCAATCCCCAATCCCCAATCCCCAATCCCCAATCCCCAAATATATAGTTATTATAATTATTTTTTTCTAAAAAAAGGTTTAAAAAATAAATTAAAAATTATTTAAAATCAATTAAAAAACCTATTTCCAATTTATTATTTCATATTAAAAATTATAAATTATCTATTTTTATTAAATTATCATTTGTATATTATTTGCGTTAATTTTTAAGTTAATTTTTTTTTTTCATTATTATCTATTTTATATTTTATTTATTTTATATTTTTTTAATTTTTTTTTAATGGATTTATTTATAAGATTTTATTTAATTAATTAAATATATAAAAAGATGTCTGTGGATGATAAGATAAATAAATTTGATATTGATTTGTTAAATAATCCTATGAGTTTGAGAAATTCATTTCAAGATATTGGAAATAAACCCAATAAAGAATTACTAATTGAAAAAAATAAAACTTTAAAAGAACATATTTATAATGGTCAAATTTTTAAATTCAAAGAAAATATCTTGTTAAATAATTTACCACTTGAATATATTCAAAACAATAATATTGATTGTTTAAATATATTATATTATAAAAAATATTATAAATTTTACAAAGATTTTGATACAAAATCATTTAAACATTTAATGAAAATGAGGGAAAAATATTTAAATCAATTTATTGAAGTGAAAGAAATTAAAACTGAGGAAAAAGAAAAAAATAATGAAAAAATTGAAAAATCAATAAATGATGAATATGATAATTCTTTATTAACATTATTTAATAATTTATTTAATACTTTAAAAATAGATAATAATGAACCTAATGAAACAAATATTAGAAATTCAATTATTATAATTTTATTAAATGATATTTTATTAGTAGTTTCAAATGAAGTTTTTCCTGAAAAATATTATAATGAATATAATGAAGCAGAAATTATATTTAGTAATATTGTTGATGAATTTATTAAAAAATTCATTGATAATAAAACAAAGTTTGAAGATATTTGTATATGTATTTTTAATAAAATGCAAGAAATTGCTTTACATTTTAAATCAACAGCTATATTTTTAAAATTACTTGACATTTTAAAAAAGAATAATATTTGCTTAAGTAATTATGAATCATTATATGAACAATATTTTAAAGATAAATTTTCTATTGATAATTTAATTAAATTTAAACGTTTAGATGATAAATTTGTTCTAAATTTAAATTATAATATTACTTTTTCAGACATGGTAGCTGATTCTAATTTTCTTTATTTATGCATTAATTGTGATGTAATTAAATATAAAATATTAAAAATTAATCTTGAAAAAGGAAAAGTTTTCTTAGATACTACATTAACTGAAGAAATATCAACAACAGGAAATTTGATTAAATTATTAATAGATAATAAAACAGAAGAATTAATTATTTTTTCAATTGGAAAACAAAATAAACTTTCAAATTTATATTTTTATGATAAATATAATTTATCACTTAAAGAAACGAAAAAAATTCAATTATCATTTTCTGAATCAGAAATTATACAAGGTTTATTTACTTCAATAAGTAAATTTTATATTTCTACATCATTAAATTTATATTCTGTTGACATTAATTCTTGTCAAGTTTCACCTGAATTTACTGAACAATATAGTATATCTGATAAAATTAACAATAATTACTTTTTTATTTTAAATGAATATATTTTATTTTATATGACAAAAAGTTCATTTAGAGTTTATGATATCAAAAAGAAAAATATAAGTGTAATTAAAATAGATGATTCTGAAATGTTTTCAATTCATTCAAATAAAGAAAATAAAGAAAATAAAGATATTAATCATTATTTCTATGATGTAAAAAATAATTGTTTTTACAAGATGATTAATAATGAAAAAAATGAATTTCAAATTGAAAAAAAATTAAATGTAAATTTAGCTTTTGTGGATACTGAAAATATAAATATAATTGATAAAATAAATGTTAATTTATCGACAAATTATGACGAATTAAAATCTCGTTATCCAAATAAATATTATGATGAATCAGAAGAAAAAGAACAATTTTCAATAAAAAATTATTTCTTAAATTATAATAATAATATAGACAAAATTTACGGAAAGCAAAAAGAAGTTTTTTATATAAGTGATCAAAAATTAAGCCAAAAATATGTTGATTTCTTTTATATGTGTTTGATTAAATATTTCATTTATTATGGGAATCAAAAAACAATTTTAAATAAAGATTTTTTCTTAAATTTCACTAATGACCTTTTATTTGATATTATTAAAAATAAAATTATTGAAGGAAACATAAATGATAATGAAATCAATATTTATTTTTTGAAAATTATAATACTTTTATTTTGTCATTATTCAAATATAAATAAAAAAATAAATAATGATAATCAATTAAAAATAAAGAAATTAACAGATGTTTATAAGGATATAAAATCTTTATTCCAATTTTGTGCTAAGAATTATTTGGATAATAAACTTTGCTTTGATGTTATTCAAATTATAAACAAAAATGTTGATTGTGAAATAATAATAAATGATTTATTGAATGATATTAAAGGAAAATTAAAAGATAAAATTTCATTTGAATTAAAAATTATTTATTTTAATATATTAATAAGTATAGGAAATGTAGAAAAAGAATTTTTAAATATATTCTTTGAAACTGAAAGAGATATGATTTTTAGCAATCAAGAAAAAATTAAAAAAAATTTAACTCAAAAATCCTTTATTGATTTAAGAAGATTTTTTATTGAAGTAATTTCTGAAAAAATTTTTAATTTAGATTTAAATGAAATATCAAAACCAAATAATATTTTTTCAATTTTAAAAGAGCAATTTATAATTTTATTAAATAAATTTAAAGAATCAAAAAATATTTCAATGAATCTATTAAATAATTCAAGTATATACAAACTATTTTTATTAATTATAAATGTTATATATGTTAAAGCAAAAAAAGAAAATTTTGATATTATATCATATATATCAGTATTAGAAAATACATTAATAATATTAGAAAATTTACCTGATAATGAGATAAAAGATATTCAAAAAATAGAAGAAATTATATTAGAAACAGATCATCCTATGATTAATGAAAAATCAATAATTTACAATTTTCCAATGGCATCTAAAAAAGATTCAATTGAAAATATTAATATTTTGTTTGATCCAAATAGTTATATTAATGATAATTCCCAAATTAAAATAAATAATTTGGGGCCTTATAATACTTTTATTCCAAATAATGTAATGAAACTTGATAGTCAAATAAATGCATATGTACAATTAGATTATAAAAAGTCAAATAATGATTCTATAATTGATTATGGAATAAAATTAAAAATATCGAATCAAATATTATTAAATGATAATGACAATAATTTTACTATGATAAGAAGAACTATTATTTATACTATTTGTGATTTATTATATAATCAAATTAAAAAAAATGAGGTCTGTAAAGAAATTGAGAACACTAAATTTTTTGGAAAGATTTTAATTGATAAAAATATGATTATTGAAAATAAACCTGAAATGAATATTTTTTCAAATAATGATGATATAATTAAATTTGAAAATATTTTAAAACAAAAAAAGTTACTATATCCAACAGATTTACATCAAGATATATTAAATCAAATAGAAAATGATAAATATAAAATTATACTTACAAATTTATTACAACAGAAACCAGAATTAAACGAATATAAACAAAAATTATTAAAATCTATTTTTCAAATTATTTTAAAAAAATATAATTTATTAAAAGATTTTGATACATTTTGTAAAAATCAAAATAATGAAAAAGAATTAAATGATTTATTTAATTTCATTTATAATGAGATTTATTCATCATTAGAGACATTAACAGTTTCAAAAAAAGAAGAAGACATTATAAATATGCTTCAAAATATTCAACAATTTATTTTAATAGAAGAACATTCAAATATTAATAAAAATAAAATAATAAATGATATAAAATCTCTAAAATTTTTCATAAGTAATGAAAATATAAATACAGATACAATAAAATCAACTTTAAATCAAAATGGTGAAAAGTTAATTAAGAAAAGAAATAATCTTTCAATTTTAAATAGAATATTTCCTTTTTTAATAAAATCTCAAGATATTAAAGATTTTATTTACTTTTATAATAAAATAATAAAAGGGCCTGATGATATAGTATTTTCAATTGATAAAATATTAAAAGGTTCAGATATTCAAATAGGAGAATCATATAAAAAGGAAATTTATATATTTATTTATTTAATATGTGAAAAACTTTATACAAAGAAAATATTTTATGACTTAAGTACAAATATAAAATTATTACAAAGTTTATTTTGGAAATATAAATATGAAGACTTTGATATTATTTATAATACAAAATTATTGGAATTTCTAACTAATCAAGAGAATTTTATTTGTGATATTTTATTAAAATTTAATAATTCATTTAATAAAGATGTTGATGATATATTTTATAATACATATAAAATTTCTATGAAAACATTATATATTGAAATCTTTAATTTTTTTTCATTATTATCATTAACAATTTTCAAACAATTAAAACAAAATAATTCTGATTTAAATAAATTGTTTGCAGATAAAATATGCAATATTATAAATTTAATAATAGTGGATTATTTAAAAAAAATTAAAGAATTTATTAAAAGGAGATGTGGATTATTGAATGAAGAAAAATTAAACTCATTTCTTTTGATTTTATTTAGAGGAATAAATGATAATAAAAATTTAATTGATTTACTCCAAGAAAAATATTCTTATATTTTTTCATATCTTTTAGAAATTTTTATATTATCATCAGAAAGAAATAAATATATCTCATTAAAAATAATTGAAATTTTAATTTTTTATGAACAATTTTTAGATTCTTTAGACATATTTACTAAATCATCTTTAGAGTCAAACAAGGGATTTTTTGATTTTATATTTGAAAAAAAAAATCCTCATATTTTAACAAAATATGAAATTATTTTTAAATTCTTTATGAATTATTTAATTCTTCTTCAACAAAATAAAAATTTAGTTTCATATTATACCATAGTCTCTCAATCAGATTTAAATATTTCATTTCAAATAATTAACCTATTTAGATATATAATTTCAAATAAAAATAATTCAACAATAAAAAATGAAATGATTTTATTTATAGAAAATAATATAACAAATAATGATTATTTAATAATATTTTTATTAATTTTAGGGGTAGATCTATATAATTTTGGTATTGGCTCGAAAATATTCTATAATACAGAAACAAATGGTATTGTTATTGGGTTCACTGAAGTTGCAAAACAAATATTTAATTTCTCAAAAAGTAAAAATGATGATGATTTATATGTTAAATTTCATAATTTTTTATATTCAAATTCTGAATTTTCTTATGTTATTCTTGAAAATAATATTAAAAAAGAAGAATTTAAATCATTAAATTTTAAAATTGAATTATTAAAAACCAAAAAAATTGAAACTATAATTGGAAATAATACTATTATTGATAATAAAGCAAATAAAAAAATTATAGAATTACTTTTAAAAAACTTAGATAATTATTCTTTAAAAAATCTTTATATAATTTTAAGATATTTCAAAAATATTTTGATGGATAAAAATAATTTCAAAATAATTTTAGATTCAAATAAATGTGATCAATTTATGAATTTATTAATATCAAAATCATTAGATGAAGAAATTCTAAAACAAAAATGTCCATTAATCAAAATGGAAATAATAGAAAAATATTTATTAAATGAGATATTAAAAAATAATAAATTATCAAAAGAACTTGAAATGTTAGAACAATCAACTAAAAACGCATCATCAAATTCACAAAAAAAAAATGATAATGATGAATCATCTAATGAATCAGATAATCCATTAATTTTAATGGATGAAAAATCATTTTTCTTAAAATTTGGTGAAAAAAATTCATTAATAAAAGAATATTCTTATTTAAAAATTTATAATAACAATTGTTTCAAAGTTGCAAATAAATATTTACCAATATCAAGAGTAGTAAATGAATTAAATACAAAACCATTTATTTTAATATTAGAAGATATAAATGAATTTAGTACAATATTTAATAAAAATGTAAAATATATTATCACAGGAAATAATTTTAATCCAGAAAGAAAAATTATAAAAGATATTCCTATAATAGCAATAGACTATCAAGAATTAAAAGATTTTGCTTCTTTTATTTTTGATAACAATTATGTTGAAGAATTTGAAGATATCTATCTTATTAGTGTACAAAAAGATTATTCTGCTTTAATTGATATTCCTGATGAAATGATTTCAGAAATTTCAATAATGACATCAGCAGATTTAATTTTAAAAGTTGTCGGAGAAAAAAATGATAATCAACAAGATATTAAATTGGCAACAAATTCAGAAAAATTATCTATTTTTGAAAAAATTGATATTAATATTTTATTTTCTAAATTAGTTTCTTTAATTTCTAGAAGATTATTATTTATTATGTTTGAAAAACAAAATAAAATAAATCTTGATATTACAAAAATTCACACTATTGTTAAATTACTTTATTTTGAAAATAATACTTTATCAAATAATAATAATGACGAAATTCAAATTATAGTTAAAAATTTCTTTAAATCAATTTGTTTAGAACCGAAAAAAAATGAAGAACTAATTAGAAAATTTCTTGATTATTCTTTTCTTAGTAATAATAGAGATATAATAAAATTTTCAATCATTCCTACAATTGAATCAGAAAATTTATTAGTTACTTTTAATAATATTGAAATTGGTTTATTATTAATTTCTCAATTTTTGAAATTTTGTGAAAAAGATAAAAGTATTATTGACTGTGAATATAAAATAAAATTATTTGAAGTATTACTTAATGAATTATTAAACTCAAATCAAAATATTCAAGATTTCATTTTTGTAATTGTAATTAATTTTTTAAATGATATTAAAAATGATTTATATGACAATTTTAAAAATTTATCAGAAATAAAAAATTTATTTGAATCAAAAAAAATACAAACTATGATAGAAAAAGAAAATACTAATTTAGAAAAATTAGAACCAACCCCAATAAATAAAAATAGCAAAGATATAATAATAAATGACATAGATGCAAAATTTATAGAAATAACATTTTGTTACTTTGACTTAGCATTTAAAGCACTATCAAAAATAAATTTAGATTTATCAAAATATTTAAATCTAAAAATAATGAAATATTTCATATATAGTAGATTATCAAAATATAATTTCGAAGAAATAGAATATCACATATTTATTTTATTTTTATATCATCAAGGTTTAATAAAATTATTTACAGATAATCCAATGTATAAACCTCAATCCCAAATATCATTAAATTACTATGACAATAACTATTATCTTCCATTTATAACATCATATAATAAAATACTCCCAGATGAAATATATAATAATACAGAAGGAATATATTTAATATTAAAAAAATTAAATAAAGAAATTATATCACCATTTACAAATATATTCCTATATAATAATAGTAAATGTGAACAAATGCAAGATTATATAAAACAAAATGATAAAATTAATATAAAAACAATATTCCTAACTCAAAATAGAATAACAATTTCATTTCCATATACAAAATTTCATACAAATTTATTTGGTTGTGGTTCAAATGAGAAACAAAGTTTAGGATGTGGTGGTGAAAGGAATATATCATATATTAAACCTCAAGAATGTTTAGGATTAGGAGACTGTAAAAATATAATAGATTTCAAATTTGGTTATTTTCACACATTTGTTCAATCAAGTGATAATAATATATTTACATGTGGAAATGATTCAGGTTCCTCATTTAAAATACCAAATGAATACTCATCATTTAATTTAGATACACATTTTCAAGATATAGCTCAAAAAGAAGGAGGAGCAAAAGGTGTTTGGGTTAATAATTATAATGCTTCAATATTATTAACTCAAGAAAATAATTTATATGGTTGTGGTATGAATTTTGAATATTGTTTAACTAATGCTATTGGTCCTCAAACTGTATCAATACCTTTTAAATTACTTGAAATTAAATTAAAAGTACAAGAAATATCATGTGGTTTTAAAAGCTCATTTTTCCTTTTAGAAGATGGTACTGCATATACTTGTGGTTCTAATTCATTTAATCAATGTGGTAGTTGTGATAATGTTACTTCATATCAAACATATTTTCATTTATTCCCACCTAAAGGAGGTAAATTTACTAAAGTTGTATCAGGTGAGGAATTTTTTTTAACATTAATTGATGAGAATGATAAAATTAAAGGTAGATTATATTCATTTGGTTCAAATGAAAATGGTAGAACTGGAGTTGGTTTAGATACAACTTATTCATTACAAAAAGTAAAAAATGTAGAAAATTTAGAATTTAAAACTATATCATCAAGAAATGATAATTCAGCTGCTATAACTAAAAATGGTGAATTATATGTTTTTGGTATAAATGATTCTGGTTGTTTAGGTTTAGGACATAAAATAAGTCAATATACTGCAAAGAGAGTTAAAGCTTTAAAAAATTATATTTGTGATGATGTTGGTATTAGTCATAATCATATGATTATTGTTTCGAGAAATAGAAGTGATTGTAGGAGATTTTATTCTAGTTGTGGTACTACTGAATTTAAAGCTTTGGCTTTAGAACAAAATGATGATAATAATAATAATATTAGATATTATGAATTACCTTCTGAAATTACTTTTTTTGAAAATGAGAAAAAAGATGAAGTTCCGATTAGAGTTTCTGTTAGTAGATATCAAAGTTATTTTATGACTATGAATTGTCCTTTAAATCATGAGTTAGTTAAAGAAATGAAAGTTGAGTGTGTTGTTTGTAAAGGAATTATTAATGAATGTATTTATTTTAAATTTGAGAAAAATAAAAATATTGTTTATTATTGTGATAAATGTATTCAAAATGAAAATAAAGTTTGTAGTTATGTTACTAATACTATTGATGAAAATATTGTTTTTATTTTAAGTAAGTTAAAAGAAAATAGTGAAGATTATATTATTGATTTTGAAGAATTTAATAATAGTAAAAGTTGTTTATGTTGTAAAGAAGATATTAAAGATTTAATTTATATTTCGACAATAAATAAAGATTTAATTTTATGTAAAAAATGTTATTTTAATAAATGTCATTTAATTGAATATCCTCAAATTTTTTATGCTTGCAAATCATTTATTCCTACCTTTAAAAAAGTAAATAATATATCTGAAAAAATATATCAAAATACTAAAAAAAGTATTGATCCTTATATTGTATTTGATGTACTTCCACATTATAAAATATCTTATGAATTAAATCAATTATTAAATGATAAAGAATTAAAAAATGTTTATGAAAATAATTGGAAAAAATTAAAAGATAAATATTTACATGAATTATATCTTTTAGAAGAAGATTTTAAAAATAAAAAATTAAATCATAAATTAACTGAAGAAGAAGTTAATGATAAATCAAATTTAAGTATGTATTGTAATAAAATGAAATTATTTGGTATTCTTCAAAAAATGAAAGAAGATAATGATGATATTTCTAAAAGTAATTATCCTGATTTGTTTAATTTAAGTGAAAATGATTTTCATTTACTTTTTGAAATGTCTGAAGTAAGAAGTCAAAGTTTATTGTATGCTGAAGCTATTAGAAAGAATTTAAGTTCTACTATTAATTTAGAAACTTTCTTTACTAAAAGTAATGAAAGTGAAGAATAAAAAAAATTAAATAAATAATATAATGAAAGGATTTTATAATTTTTAAATCTCTTTCAATAATAAATTAAAAAAATATTTACTTATTCCATATTTATAATTTTTTATTGTTTGTTAGACAATTTGTTTATAAATAAAAAAAAGAATATAGTATTGTATTTAAGAATATTAAATTTAATAATTTCTGAGAAATATTTAATATTAAATTTGATGACTCTAACTTTTTTCCTATTAATTAAATGAATTTATTTATTTCAAACATTTTTATTTTAATTATTTTTTAAAATAAATGCTTGTTAAAATCAGATTTAATTTTTAATCCATTTTTTCTTTTTATTTAATTATTTTGCAACATTTGTTATTATTTTTATATCAAATATTAAATATTAATTTTTTATTTTTATTATGGATAGTTTATTGATTTATTAAATTTAAGATTGTGATTATACCTTTAATTGAAATCAATACAAAAAAAATTAAAATAAAAATATATCTTGAATTATATATTATAATTTAAATTATAATTTGATATATAAACAATAAAGATAAAATAAAATTAAACTAACAAAAATGAAAAAATCTATAATAACAAGAGGAGAAAAAGAATATAACAAAGATTGTGTATTTGACAAATTTGACATAACAGAATTAGTAATAAATGATTTTAACATTCCAAAAACAAATGAAAATAGTTTTATTTATTTAAAAGAAATAAATAAGCAAAAAAAAATTGATCCAACAAAAAATGGTGACTCAATACAATCATATGAATCAAAAATAAGAGAAATAAATAAAAATAGATTCAAAATAAGAATAGACAAATTAATATTAACATTACCAAATTCTTACAGAATAAAATTTACTGATTTATTTACTCCAATACAATATATTGGAGAAGGCGCATATGGATTAGTAATATCAGCAATTAAAAATGTAACAAATGAAAAATTTGCAATTAAAATAATTAAAAAAAATTATAAAAAAAGTCAAGAATCATATTTACTTGAAGTAGACTTATTAAAAAAATTTGAACATGAAAGAATAGTAAAATTACATGAAGTAATAAATACAAATGATTACTTACTTTTAATAATGGATTTATGTGAAGGTGGATCATTAAAAGATTTTATAATAGAAAGATATAAAAATAACAAAGATAACTTTTTTATAAAAGATTCAGAAGTTTCAATAATAATAAAAGCATTATTAGAAGGAGTATCATACTTACATAAAAATAATATAATGCATAGAGATTTAAAACCAGAAAATATAATGTTTAAACAAAAAAATAATTTAAATAGTTTAATGATATGTGATTTTGGAATTTCAGGTGAAATTGATAATAATTCATTTGAAAAAGGTAAATGTGGAACATTAATTTATATGGCACCTGAAGAAATTCAAAATAGACCATATGATATTTTAATTGATTTATGGTCAATTGGTATTATTATGTATATATTAGAAAGTGGTGGTAAACACCCTTTAATTTATAAACAAAATATGTATAAATATGAATTTATGAGAGAAATTAAAAAAAAAATTAATTGGAAATTTCCTGAAAAATTTCCATTAATTGCTAGAAATTTTTTTATGA
>JAEEGL015004579.1_pt1 | contig 11369 bp, 9 predicted proteins | sample 9134231 | NCBI WGS metagenome assembly JAEEGL01 (sample SAMN16246548, study PRJNA631951) | gut metagenome | biome: gut microbiome; feature: rumen; material: fiber-attached | host: Bos | place: Iran: Karaj | collected 2018-10
AGCATGCAGTTCATGGTGGGCAGTATTTATGGTGGCACGTGCAATCGTGCAGTGCTTAGGAAATCGTGTGATGGATTCGTTAGGTGATGACGCTTGGGCTGTGCTGTTCTATTATGGCCTGATTCTTTGGATTGGTTTAGCCTCGATGTTCCTTCCATTCCCTCGTGTCAAAACCAACCGACATTTTCAGTTTCTGACGATAGGATTCGTCCTCCTCAGTCTATTCCTTTTGCTCGGCACTTGGATTGTTGTGATGCTTAGTGGTGGCATGTAAGTTCACACTCTTTTCGTGGATTATCCCTACATCTTTCTACAATAGCCCTGCTATATTTAACTTTCAACCCATTTTAGTCGAAAAAAGCGCACTCGCATACCCTTCGCATAGTGTTGGCATACCCTTCGCATAGTGTAGGCATACCCTTCGCATACCCTGGCAGCACTTTTGGGTATGCCAAGGGTATGGGTAGGGGCAGGGAAGGAGCAGAGTGGTTGCTGCCTGGGAGCTGGATAGAGGAAGGAAAACTGTAAGAAAGCGTATCAGTTGTATCAGTGTATCAGTAGAAAAATGAGGGTCAGATACCTCTATATATAATATATAACTAATTAATATATAGATAGTTATATATGGAAGTGAATGAGGATTGGTACCTCAAAAATCAAATTGATACACTGATACACTGATACAAAATACAACCAATTTTTCACCTAAAAAGCACAAAATCAATGAAATACGATATTACAAAGAAGTCGGCACCAGCGATGCCGAACCTGGGAAAGGGTACAGAATGCATCAAATTGCTGCTTTCTCAGGCCTCAGAAGACATGCATGAACTCTGGTTACGATGCTTTTCCCTGTACTTTGTGCAAAAAGCTGCTTACTAAAATTTCGTGCTCGGATACGATTCTGAGGTGTTTTATGGCGTAATTGTGATAAAGAGATATAAAACCTTAAGGATTTCTGGCAAAAATAGTTAAGTAAAATGGATATAAAATCTATAGGAAATTCTGTTCGAATGCTTAACAAAATCAATGACAGATTGTGGATTGAGAATTATGAATTATGAATTGCTTAAGTACCAAGACAAAAACAACGCCGTACAAAGGGCACGCCAACGGCGTAGGAAGGCTAAAACAACGGCGTTATTTTTGAAGGGGTAGGGAGCCCCAAAAGCGAGAGGCCGTCTCACGAGGGGCAACACGCCGTTTCTCCTCTACGGTTAGGCCTTAGCAACAAAAATAATCCCTAACTTCAACATGTGTGAGGTTAGGGATTATTGGTGTTATTTCTTTGTGAGATTAAAGACCGAGACTCTTCTTGATTTCTTCGACTTTTGCCTGTGCCTTGGCTATCTCTCCTGGGTAGCACTTGGCGCAACCTATCTGGCCTTTGATTTCGCAGTAGAACTTAATCTTTGGTTCTGTTCCTGACGGGCGTACGCTAATCTTGGTACCGTCCTGGCAGAACCATTGCAGGACATTGCTCTTTGCAGGCATGTCAAGTGGTTTTACATTGCCATCGGCATCAGTAACCGTAAGTGACTGATAGTCCTTGGTTGCAACAACCTTGCTGCCTGCTATTTCCTTTGGAGCCTTGCTGCCGCGGAAGTCAACCATCATCTGCTTGATTTCATCAGCACCTGTCTTACCTGGCTTGACAACATTGATTGTGTGCTCGTAGCTGAAGCCGTATTCCTTGTAGATATCCATGAGGAGGTCATAAAGGGTCTTGCCTTGATCCTTTGCCCATGCAGCGATTTCGCAAATCAGACAGATTGATGCGGGAGCATCCTTGTCGCGAACCTTGTCGTATGGCAGGAAACCGAATGATTCCTCGCCGCCGCCAATGTATTTCTGTTTTCCTTCACTGATTGCTATTTCGCGGGCAATCCACTTGAAGCCTGTATAGCAGTCACGCAGTTCGACGCCTTCCTTCTTGGCCATCTCGGCAATAACCTCGGTGGTAACAATAGTCTTAACCAGGAAATCGCTGTCCTTCAATGTACCGAGTGCCTTCTTGTTCTTGATGATGTAATAGACGAACATCATGCATGTCTGGTTGCCGTTGATGATTACCCACTTACCTTCGGGGTCGCGGCATACGATTGCCAGACGGTCGGCATCCGGATCAGTTGCAACGACAAGGTCTGCATTGAGTTTGGTTCCCAATTTCATTCCAAGTGTCATTGCCTCGGCATTCTCGGGATTTGGAGAAACAACTGTGGGGAAGTTTCCGTCTACTACCATCTGCTCGGGTACAACATTGATATTCTGGAATCCCCAGCTTCGCAGGCATAGAGGCACGATTACACGACCTGTGCCATGCATTGCACTATAAACGATATTGAGATCCTTCTGACGCAGGATAACATCCTGGTCTACCATAGCTTCCTTGACAGCTGTCATATAGTCAAAGTCCATCTCGCCACCGATAATCTGGATAAGGTCAGGATTTGCCTGGAACTTGACATCCTCGATCTTAACCTTGTTTACCTCGTCGATGATACCGGTATCGTGCGGAGACAATACCTGTGCACCGTCTGACCAATATGCCTTGTATCCGTTGTATTCCTTTGGATTGTGAGATGCGGTTACGTTAACGCCTGCTACAGCTCCCAACTGGCGGATAGCAAAACTGATCTCGGGAGTGGGACGAAGACTTTCGAACAGGTAGGCTTTGATTCCGTTTGCGCTGAAGATTGCTGCAACGCTTTCGGCAAACATACGACCGTTGTTACGGCAGTCATGACCTACGACAACACTTTTGCCACCCTCGGGGAAAGCCTTGTTGATATAGTTGGCAAAACCCTGTGTTGCCATACCTACTATGTATTTGTTCATACGGTTAGTACCTGCACCCATGATTCCGCGCAAACCGCCTGTACCAAATTCAAGACTTTGATAGAAGGCGTCAATGAGAGCTGTTTTGTCCTCTGCATCAAGCATTGCCTGTACCTCGGCCTTTGTCTCAGCATCGTACAATGGTGAGTCGATCCACTGCTGGGCAGTAGCTGTGCATTTCTGGATTAGTTCGTTGTCCATGATAGTATTTTCTTTATGGTTGATAGAATAGTTTTCACCACAAAGTTAAAAAAATGGGTGGAAAAATGATACAAAAAGAAGGAAAAAAATCAAAGCTTCCCCAGAATTCTGTCCATTACCCAGTTTGGCGATGTCGCAGAAACGCAATCGGCATTGCAGATACTGCGTCCCTGAAGATGTCTGACAACCTCCTGAATCAGCGGCAACTGAACATGTGGCGGATTAGGCACACGTATTTCCTGACGCCCCTGACTTGTTGTAAGTGCAATGGGTTCGTACGTGAATACCGAGAAACAAATCTGACCATTCTCTCCAATTATCTCAATACGGTCTGTCCGGGCGCTGTCATGACCCACAAAGCACCACGAGCCACTACCCGGCAAACCGTCCTGGAAGCTGAATGCCGCCGACACGGTATCCTCACTGCTGTACAGACCTCCACGGTTGGCATGGTAGCCGGCAACATGTACAATTGGTCCGAATATTTCCTGCAGCAGGTCAATCTGGTGAGGTGCAAGGTCATAGAAATATCCTCCACCGGCTATATCACGCTGAACTCGCCAGGGTAGGGAATTGCTGTTGTAATCCAGATCACGCGGTGGGCAGGAGAATCTTATCTGGACATTTATAACGCGTCCTATGCTACCATTCATTACCAGTTCCTTGACTTTCTGGAAATAGGGAAGGTATCTGCGGTAATATGCGACAAAACATGGAACGCCTGTTTCGCGTGATATGCGTATGACGCGCTGGCAATCCATATACGAAGCAGCCAATGGCTTTTCGACATATACTGGTTTTCCAGCCTTGAGGGCCATAATAGCGTATGTCACGTGGCTTGATGGCGGTGTCGCAATATATACTGCATTTACGTTGGAATCAGAAATTAGGGCCTGTGCATCGGTATACCATCTTGGTACATTATGACGCTCGGCATATGAACGTGCCTTTTCTGCACGGCGAGACATTACGGCAACCACGCTGCTGCCGTCAACTAGTGAAAAGGCGGGACCTGATTTTTTCTCGGTAACCTCGCCACAGCCAATAATTCCCCACGATATCTGCTTCATATTACCAAAACTTAATTAAAGAAATTCCAGGAGAGACCAAAATTCACGTTCAGCCCGTTCATTGGATAATGCGGTACAAGGAAACGGTTACCGCCGCTACAGGTTGTATGTGCCACATTTACATAAATGCGACAATGTTTCAGGTGGAAATTTGCATAGGCATTAAGTATGGGATAACAACCCAGTTTAATCTGAGTGTTATTGGGATCCTGCACGGCAAACAGTCCGGAAGCCGGATGATAGTCAGGTGCAGTGTAATTCGTAAAGAAACGCAGATCCGTTCCTATCTGGCAGCGCAGTACCTTGGCTATTCGGAAAAGGAGATAGAAATTGGAGTATATGTTTATTGCAGGTAGGGGAAGTGCCTGACTGTTTGTGCTATGCTGATAGGTAACCTCGTTGTCCCAATGGATAATCTTCCATGACAGGTCCTGCAGCAATGATGCACTGAGTACCTGAACGCTGGACGGCGTCTGTAAAACGCAGGCGTCATGCGTGAAATCAGATGGCGTAGTACTGGTTGGGCTTACACCAGGCTTTGGGGTATTAGCCATCTGCAGATAAGTATAGTTTGTGATGTTGGCAAAACCGAACCTGAGACGTGTCTTGGTACGTGAGTATCTTAACTCGGCATCCAAACGCAGCGTTACCTGTCTTGATAAATCATCATTGTCCCACATGGTGTAGGTATTACGATAGTGACGCCAAAAATAACTGGGATTCTGATTCATGAACTTGAAACCAAGATCCAAGTTCAGGCTGTCCTTTGGCGAGATGCCTAGATTCAAATCTCCTCGTGCATCGATACTAATGTCACCGACGTTTTCTCCCACGATACAGAACTCGCCATTGACATCATAGTGCAGCAGCTTACCATTACGCTTGCTTATCTCGCCACCTATCAGAACGTCGTGCTCGCTTACATTGTCCATAGACATGATATCGTTATTCAATGTAGGCAGGCCATATTTACGATACTGGTGTGTTGCAAAGAATGTGATTCCCATCTTTACCCACTTACGGAAACCCTCACACATTGCAAAGCCCAGCGTATTCCTTATTGTAAGTGCTGTTGCATGATCCTCGATACCTCCAAGACCGTAGGGATGGTAACGTGTCCAATAATCACTGTTGTAACCGTTGTCATAGAATGTATGATCCAGATGACGTACGTCTATGGTATGGATAATACTGGCAACAGGAATGTAGTCCTTGGGCTTGACTAACTTTGATTCCCAATCAGCAAGAAGCGAATCAACTGCGAATTTCCTGGCAACAGAATCTTTCATCAGCATATCGCGCACACTGTCGGGGAGTTCAAGTAGCAGATCGGCAGCACTTGGTGGTTTGGGTTTAAGGCTGTCGGGTACAAACCTTTCCTTGTAATACCCCAGATTGTATCGTTGTGTCAGAAAGTACGTCTGATCGTCATTGCGGTTATATGTGTCATTAAGGTTGATTGGCACATCACGATCGTCAAAACTGCGCTGGAAGATGTCTGGGGTAACAACATACCTGTCATCTGCAATACCGCCGTTTTCGGCACATTTCATGTGGTTTGCATTTATGTATGCATGCATGTTGTATTTGTCACCGCGGTAGTAACCATATACGGTACCGCCGAACTCACTTACCTGTTGTTGCGAGTACAATCCGCGGCCATACAGGTAGTCAAGCTTGAAACCTATGCCTGATACTTTGTTTATATTGGATGCAAAATATGCACGTACACGGGCTTCGCCAGTAATCTTGTTGCCCATACTATGATAGGCCAGGTTTGTTATAGGCGAAAGAGTGTTTGTGAAATAGAAGTCCCTTACACTGCCACGAAAATAGTTGTAGGGCGAAAGGAACATCATATCCTTCACTTCATTGCGGTTCATGAAGATACGCGAAAGTCGGGCTGAGCCTACATTTCCCAGGTCCGAGTATTCGCCGTTCATGCCGTCGTTAAGCTTCCAGTTCTGGAAATTGTGGACAGCCGTGTCGCGATTCACGGCGGGAATGACTGTTCCAAGACGTTCATCTATTTTCCACTGGAACTGTCCGATGGGAATCTTTACTTCCGTCTTGGTAGTGTCACGTCCCCAAACCTTGCTGTTCTTATTCTTGCTGCCGCTATTCCTGGATGACGAACTACTTGTTTCCCTTCCCCAGTCACTGGACAACCGTCTGGTGAGATTTTGGGCATGGACAAATGCACATGCCAACAGTAACATGAGAAAGAATGATTGTCTTTTCACGCCTTATCCAAGAAAACGAATCATGAATTCTATTATCTTCAGGCTCATTGCAACTGCTATGATTGCCAGTGCCTTACCGTGGTCCCCCTCGTTAAAGAAATACTGGACAACACCGGCAGCCGCCAGTACCAGAAACACCGTATTCAGTATACGCTGTACACGTGGTTTCCAGTCGTATCCTTTCTTTTTAACATTCTGTTCACTCATCTGCCTTCAGGTTTAAAGCAATTTGTAATTCGTCCAACTGTACCTGGTCAATAGCACCAGGTGCATCCAACATTACATCCCTGCCACTGTTGTTCTTCGGGAATGCAATTACGTCACGGATACTGTCAAGCTCGGCAAACAGACTTACGAAACGGTCCAAGCCATATGCAAGACCACCATGAGGTGGAGCACCGTACTTGAAGGCATTCATCAGGAAGCCGAATTTCTGCTGAGCCTGCTCGGGAGTGAAGCCAAGGATCTCGAATATCTTCTGCTGCAACTTTGCATCATGAATACGGATAGAGCCGCCTCCGACCTCAACACCGTTTACCACCATATCGTATGCATTAGCACGAACGCTGGCAGGATCAGAATCCAACAGAGGAATATCCTCTGGCTTTGGTGAGGTGAAGGGATGATGCATAGCCATCAGACGCTGTTCCTCATCACTCCACTCGTACATCGGGAAATCAACAATCCACAGACAGCTGAACTTGTCTTTCGGACGCAGGCCCATGCGCGAACCCATCTCCAAACGCAATTCGCACAACTGCTTACGAACCTTCATTGCATCATCACCACTCAGTATGAGAATCAGGTCACCGGCCTTGGCTCCCATTTTCTCCTTCAGAACCTGCAGTGTATCCTGCTGATAAAACTTATCTACGCTTGACTTAACATTGCCATCAGCCTCAACACGCGCATATACCAATCCCTTGGCACCAATCTGCGGACGCTTGACGAAATCAGTCAGTTGGTCAATCTGCTTACGGGTATAGACAGCCTGACCTTCACAGCAGATAGCACCTATGTATGCAGCATTGTCAAATACCTGGAAGCACTCGGGGAAGATGCTGTCGACCAATTCCTGGCTTGCATTGTCCTTCTGGGCGTTCTTCAATTCAACTATCTTCATGCCAAAGCGAGTGTCGGGCTTGTCCGAGCCATAGTATTTCATAGCATCTGCCCATGTCATACGAGGCAGTTCAGGAATGTCGATTCCCTTCAGGGCCTTGAACAGATGGCGGCTCATGCCCTCAAACATCTGCAGGATATCCTCCTGCTCAACGAATGACATCTCGCAGTCAATCTGTGTAAACTCTGGCTGACGGTCTGCACGCAGATCCTCGTCACGGAAACACTTACATATCTGGAAATAACGGTCCAGGCCTGCTACCATGCACAACTGTTTCAATGTTTGAGGTGACTGGGGCAGGGCATAGAACTGACCTGGATTCATACGGCTTGGAACCACGAAATCACGTGCGCCCTCGGGAGTAGAGTTCACCAGAATAGGAGTCTCTATCTCCAGAAATCCCTGTGCGTCAAGATAACGACGTACCTCAAATGCAAACTTATGTCTCAATTCCAGATTCTTGCGTACAACGGGACGACGCAAATCCAGATAACGGTATTTCATGCGGAGGTCATCGCCACCGTCGCTATTCTCCTCAATAGTAAAGGGAGGGGTCAATGATTCGTTCACTACGTTAATAGTTTCAACGATAATCTCTATTTCGCCGGTTGGCAGGTTCTTGTTCTTGGAATAACGCTCAGCAACAACACCTGTAGCCTGAACGACATACTCACGTCCCAATTTCTGGGCAGTCTGTTTCAGTTCCTCGGCAGCATCCTCGTTGAATGCCAGCTGAGTGATTCCATAACGGTCACGCAAATCAACAAAAGTAAGAGCACCCAGATTGTGTACATTCTGTACCCATCCTGCAAGAGTAACCTTTTCGCCTACATTGGTAAGACGCAGCTCACCACAAGTTCTATTCCTATACATGTCTATATGTTTGTTTGTTCATTTTCAAGTAAAGAAAAAGGGAACAACTTATTTCTAAGTCATTCCCTTTTGTACGCCCTCAGGGGCTCGAACCCTGGACCCATTGATTAAGAGTCAATTGCTCTACCAACTGAGCTAAGGACGCATAATCTCTTATTTTGCGAGTGCAAAGGTAATGGCTTTTTCCGTATCTGCCAAATGTTTATGTTAAAAAGTTCATTTATGCGTTAGAATTTAACATTTGTTTGCTAAAGAATCTCTATAATTTCACTCGGCACTTTGCGTTTAAGAACATCAACCTTGAAATCAAGACCTACAATCAATCCATATTCACGCAAGACACTTTCGTATGTTTTACGTGCCAGTTCAGGATGATTGTTCTCCTCCGACAAGTGACACAGCCATATCTGCTTCAATGACGGTGATGCATATTCTGCTACAAGTCTTGCGCTGTCCTTGTTGGAAAGATGGCCGTTTTCGCCTCTGATACGTCCTTTCAGGTAAGCAGGGTAGGGACCCATCATCAGCATATCCTCGTCATAGTTGGCCTCCAGTACCAGATAATTTGCTTCACCGACCTGCTGACGGATAATCTCGGTAACATGACCTACATCGGTAATTATACAGAATACTACATCCTCGCTCTCAACACGATAGCCAACGCAGTCACTGCTGTCATGAGGCACATCAAACGGTGTTATAAATATATCTCCTACCTTGACAGTATTCATCTTTTGTACCACACGCTGATGCTCTGCAGTAAGTTTGGACGTTACGCAATAGTTGCGGTTAATACCGAGGTGAACTGCCTCTGTAGCATAGATAGGAATATTACAGTTATTTGCCAGGTCACCCACAGCCTTGATATGGTCTGCATGATCATGCGTAATGAATACAGCATCGATATCATCCATGCATATATTCTTTTCTTTCAGCATCCGCTTCAAATGCTTGAAGCTTATTCCCGCATCAATCAGGATACAGGTATCCTCTGTAGCCAGACAATAGCAGTTACCGCTACTTCCGCTGCCCAAAGAAATAAACTTCATCATTTTAGTGAACAAATACTGAATTAGATGTTATATATAAGGTATACCGGCTTAGTCAACTGCTGTACGCGAGTAATATATCTGCATCTGAATAGGGTTGTTCTTTTCGCCGGTACCACGGACAAGACGGGCACTTGATACGCTCAGGTCATGATTAAGGCTTGTAATCTTACCGGTACTTGTATCAGTATTGGTCTCAACAGGAACCAGGCAGAACTTGTTCCAGTTAGCATTTCGCTCCAACAGGTTCCACTTTTTCCACATGTAGTGAATGCTCAAGTCGCCGTCCTTGCAGTAATCTGATTCAGCAGCCATCTCACTCAGGCTGCTTATACCTGCCTTCTCGGCTGTCATCGGAATGGACTCCAGAGGATATAGATCACCGAGCCAGTTAGCACGCCATACATTAATCTCTGTCAGGAATATCTGATAGTTCTCGCTATTCTCAAGCCATTCATCTACACGAGCCTCTAAATCCTCAATGGTTACATTATCAGGAATCTCGTTCCTCTTCTGCAGTACCTGTCCCATATGCCAACGGTTAATGGCATGGTCGCGTTCGCTGCGACAAGTACTGAACAGCTGACTTATGTTGGAAAACGAATAACAATTGTATGTCTGGTCGTATGTTGCAACGTAGCTTAATTCATTGTCAGGAACCTTGTTTTCCTTGAAGAATTTATACAGATTATCCTTGCGGACAAGCAGAATTTTCTGAGTAATTGGCAGAGTTACGACGGACTGTTGCTTCTGCCTGTTGTAGCGCTGTATAACAAAGCGTGCGTTATTGACACTGTCATTCTCGTGCACTCCAAAATACACTGTGTCGATAGGGAATTCTACCTCGGTACATATCCCGGCAGGAGTCTTCAGCCAAGTGGTATCCTTCATTGCTACCAGTTCTGCAATATTGGAGTGATTGTAACGACAAGTCTGGATAACCTCGTTGGTACCTGCGAATACTGTATTAGTCGAAACCTCCTTCACACATTGCTCTTCCTCGTCCCACATCTTCATGTTAAAACAGAGGAACAGCTTGTCAACAAATAGCGAAACCAGGCATCCGTTGCCATTGGAAACCTGAATAATGTATCCCGGGAAAACATTGTGAATGAAATGATACGAATCATCAAAGTTCTTGTTCACGTGTTCATCGGGATCAAGGTCCTTATTATCCTCGAGATATTTCCAGTAGGCATTCATTATAACATTACCCTGTTCGTTCGGAATGGGAATACGCAGACTGCTGTATGTATCGCTCTGACTGTCAGGATTGTCGCCATGTGCACGATCCCATGCCGTCAGGACATGCGTTGTCAGGGGATTGTCCTTGTAAGCAGGATCAATATACTTGGTCAGATCAGTATCAGCATAGTATGTACTGTCTTCACTCAACGGTTTTTGCCTGTTTACTGGAAAAACAGCGACTTTCAACGGATTGCTTGCATCGCCGATATAGTCATCAAAGTTAAGCTGAAGCAATACGCTGTCACAAACGGGATTGCCATACTCGTCACGCGAGGTTATGGAATCCTTATCCGGGAAATACTCAAGATCCTCGACAATACCAAACTGTGTAGCAAAGTCTGCAGTTATAAGTCCATGAGTCTCAGGGTCGAAAATGCTTCCAAAATATGATTTGCTGCTCTTTGCGATAACACTGTCCATAGCTAGGCTGGACGTTTTGATACCCCAGATAGTAGCAGTGCTCGTCTCGATGTTCTCGTTAGGCGGATAAAATCCCATATTGCCTGTATCCTCGGTACAAGCAGTCATCAGATACAGTAGCAGGGCAGTTGTAAAATAGAAATATTTTTTCATCAAAATCCTATCATTCATTTTTGTTCTTAGAACAGGAATCCGTCATCTTCGTCTTCCTTCTTAGGACGCTTCTGTACAGCCTCGTCCCAAAGCCTGTCGTACAGGTCGACAGTATTCTGAGCAAGATTCTCCTTGTCAATGATGACAACAG
>JAEEGL015031069.1_pt1 | contig 11369 bp, 10 predicted proteins | sample 9134231 | NCBI WGS metagenome assembly JAEEGL01 (sample SAMN16246548, study PRJNA631951) | gut metagenome | biome: gut microbiome; feature: rumen; material: fiber-attached | host: Bos | place: Iran: Karaj | collected 2018-10
CAAAAACAAGGGAAAACGGAGCTTGTTATGGTGGCAGACCTGCGGAAAATGCAGGAAAACCAAGGGTTTTCAGAGAATCGGATAGATAAATCCCGATTTATCGAGTTGAGTTTACCATACACAAATACTTATAACAACAAGAAACCTCTCTTGCCTTGTTAGCTTTCTATATGTCTTTACTTCTTTGCTTTCTTGGCAGCCTTGGCTTCCGCTTTTGCTTTCTTTTCGGCAAGCTTGGCCTGGTACTTGGCTTCTTCTTCCTCGAAGCTGAGCCCCTTCTTCTCGCACTTGTCCTTCAGCTCCGCGATACGGTTTTCTTCCGCGATGCGGTCGCTTTCGAGCTGCTCGGCTGCAGCCTTCTCTTCAGGAGAGACATAGACTTCGCCGCGCGCCACAGATAGTCCGCGCAGATGACATCTTCCACCGCAAGGCCGAGGGAGTCGAACAGGGTAATCTCTGTATCGTTTTCGCGGCCTTTTACTTTGCCGAGCACCAGATCGCCGATGCTGCCTTGAATGTGGTCTTCGCCGATCACACCCTCCTTCAGCGGGATGAGGTATTCTCCGCTCTCCGCCTTGCAGGCTTCGACCTGGTCGACGTAGAGCTTTGCCCTCGCCACAAGCGCGGAATCCACCTCGCGCGAAACCGGGCTGCAGGTTCCGACTGCGTTAACGTGGCAGCCAGCCGGGATCCACTCGCCGCGGATGATCGGTTCGCGGCTGCGGGACACACTGCAGACGATGTCCGCGTCCTTGACCGCATCCTCGACCGTGTCAACGACCCGGATCGGTACCGGGCATTCCGGCTGCATGCGCGCGGCAAAGGCTTCGGCATGCTCCCGGTGAAAGCTTGTGACGGTCACCGACTCGATCTCTCGGATCGTGAGCATCGCCCTAAGGTGCGATCTTGCCTGTGTGCCGGAGCCGATGATCGCAAGCTTTTTTGCGTCCTTCCGTGCCAGAAGATCCGTCGCGGCGGCCGAGGCCGAGGCGGTCCGGATCTCAGTGATCGTGTCCGCGTCCGCCATCGCGACCGCTTCTCCGTGCGTCTCGTCGAACAGCAGGACATAGCCCTGATGAGACGGATATCCGTCCGCCGCGTTGCTCGGATAGACCGAGATGATCTTGACTCCGAAGCAACCGCTTCCGCCAAGGTAACAAGGCATCATCGCAAGCGCGCCCTTGGGGAGGCCCATGCCCGTCCGCACGATCTGCCGGCTCTTGCCCTCCGCCAGATCGGCCAGCGCCTTTTTCATTAGATCGATGCAGACCGGATAGGTCAGACGCTTTTCGATATCGTTTCGCTCATAAACTTTCATAGTCGTTCCTCCAGCCTGGCCGAACCCGGCTGCCCTTGTTAAAACGCGTTCCTTCTGGCTCTGGCCGCTTCTTCCCGCTCGCGCTTCCGAAGCATCGCGATGACGCGCGGCCGGTTGTAGCGCTGTACGACGATGAAGCACATCTCCGCCAGGATCAGCAGCAGGCCCGTAATGAAAAATGCCCAGAATCCTTTAAACAGGATCGGCCCCAGGATCATCGGGATAAGGCATCCCAGCGCGCCAAGCGCGTGTGCAAATTCAGTCTGGCACATCGCCAAAAGGATATCGTCCCAGCTATGCTCTCTCGGCGAATACAGGGAAGGCCTCAGCACCGGCACATAGGCTTTCCAGTCGCCGACGCGCAGCTTATCGTACAGCGCCTTCTCATACCGTCTCGGTGTATAGATCCATCTCCGCCAATCGAACCAGTCTTCCGGACCGTAATCGATCAGCGCCAGGATCCCCCAGCGGATCCCGACATGGTAAAACAACGTGCCGCTGATGACGGTGAGCGCCTTCCATACGGCCGCGTCCGTATCAAAATAAACCAACATGAGCATCAGGGTGATGACCATCAGTCCGATCGTCCCCCATTGCAGTCCCTTCTGCACCTGTTTGTCTCCTTTCGCTTACCTCTTCTTTTCTGTTTCCTATAATGATACCCTTGAAGCCCGTTTGCTGTCAACTTTCCGCGTAAATGTTGACATTGCCGGAATGCCTGATTAAAATATAGTATTAATCATATAGAAAGATTACTTTCAAATATATCATGTGGATCAAGCAATTTCTTATCTGTCTTCTGGCGGGGGCGGGGGCGGGTATCAGTACAGGCTTTGCGGGGCTTTCCGCGGCCGCGTTTATCACGCCCATCCTCGTCGGATTTCTCGACGTCCCGGTCTATGAAGCGGTCGGGATCGCACTGGCTTCCGATGTACTGGCCTCTGCCTTCTCCACCATCACCTACGCAAGGCAAGGCAATATCGACCTCAAGAAAGGCCGCCCGCTCTTCCTGACCGTTGTTATCTATGCTATTCTGGGCAGTGTGATCGCGTATTTCCTGACCCGGGGCGTAGTGGGCGACACGATCTTCGGCTACTGGGCTATTATCGCCTGCATCGTGCTTGGCATCACCTTTCTGTTTCGAAAAGCGGAGCACGAGCCGCGTGAGATCAAACATCCCCGCGTGCAGGCGCTCATGATCATCCTGAGCGGCGCCTATATCGGCCTTATCTGCGGCTTTCAGGGGACCGGCGGCGGCATGATGATGCTCTTTGTCCTGACCGCGATCATGCAGTTCGAGTTTCGTTCGGCTGTCGGAACCAGCCTCTTTATCATGACCTTTACCGCGCTGATCGGCGCGATCACGCATTTCGCGATCAACGGAATGCCGGATATTTCTCCGCTGACCCTTTGCATGTTCTCAACGCTCCTGTTTGCGCAGATCGCCGCGTATCTGGCGCAGCGCTTGAAGCCGCGCCTTCTGTACCTTATCACGGGCGGTCTTCTCATCATTTCGGGCGTCGCAACCTTGATCGGAAAGATACTCTGAGTTCAGTGTCTATCAAATATCAGGAGGTTTCTATGGCAGCGTCTTACTACATCGGTATCGATCTCGGTACCTCCGGCGTGAAGCTGATCCTGGTCGATGAGACCGGGCAGATCTGCGCGCAGAAAACCGAAAATTATCCCATCTCGTTCCCGCACCCCGGTTGGTCTGAACAGGCTCCCGAGGATTGGTGGAGCGCGGTCGTTCGCGGACTGAAGGCATTGACCGCGGGCATCGACCCTTCGCTGGTGACCGGCATCGGCACCGGCGGCCAGATGCACGGGCTCGTCGCGCTTGACGAGAACGATAACGTGATCCGGCCGGCGATCCTCTGGAACGACGGACGCACCGCCGCCGAGGTGGATTACCTTAACAATGAGATCGGCAAAGACGTTCTCGCCTCGCGCACCGCGAACATCGCGTTTGCAGGTTTTACCGCGCCGAAGCTTCTTTGGATGCAGAAAAATGAGCCCGAAAACTTTGCCCGCATCCGCCGGATCGGTCTGCCGAAGGACTATCTGACCCTCAAGCTTACCGGCATTTTGGCGACGGATTATTCCGACGCGAGCGGCATGCTCCTTCTCGACGTTAAAAACAAGGATTGGTCTGACGAGATGCTTGCGCTCTGCTCCCTGACAAGAGAACAGATGCCGAAATTAATGGAGAGCTACGAGATCGTCGGCACCCTTTCCGAAGCCGCCGCATGCGAGACCGGACTTCCCCGCACCGTCAAGGTCGCTGCCGGCGCCGGGGACAACGCGGCTGCCGCCGTTGGAACAGGCACCGTCAAGGATGGTGACTGTAACCTGTCTCTTGGCACCTCCGGCACACTGTTCATCGCGTCCGACACCTTCGGTCTCGACCCGGTCAACGCGCTGCATTCGTTTGCGCACGCAAGCGGCCGCTACCATCTCATGGGATGCATGCTCTCCGCGGCTTCCTGTAACGCGTGGCTTTGCGACAACATCCTGAAGACCAAGGATTACGCGGCCGAGCAGGCGGACATCACGCCGGATCGTCTTGGCCGTAATCATGTTTATTTCCTGCCTTACCTAATGGGCGAGCGCAGTCCCATCAACGATACGAACGCCCGCGGCACCCTTATCGGCATGACAATGGATACGTCCCGCGCCGATCTCGTGCAGGCGGTTCTCGAGGGCGTTGCCTTCGCGCTGCGCGATTCTCTTGAGGTCGCCCGGAGCCTCGGCCTGACGGTCGATCATTCCTGCCTTTGCGGCGGCGGCGCCCGTTCGCCGCTGTGGCGCACGATCCTTGCCAACGTGCTGAATGTCACGCTGGAGATCCCGCAGACGGAGGAAGGTCCGTCCATGGGCGGGGCGATGCTGGCCATGGTCGGCTGCGGCCTTTACCCCTCGGTCGAGGCCTGCTGCGACGCGCTGGTCCGCATCACAAGCCGCGTCGAGCCCGATCCCGCGCTGACCGCCCTCTATGAGGAGCGCTACCAGCAGTACCGTAAGCTCTATCCCGCGCTGAAGTCCGTTTTCCCCAAGATCCTTTAAGCAACAGCTTATATAATAACTCGCCAAAGGAGATTCCTATGCAGTACTTATCTGTCTATGATGAAGCGTTCCGCGCATATGGCCGTGTGCTTTCCGGTTATGACACCAAAGAGCTCATCGAAGCCATGTGCAGGATCCCGCTTCCCGAAACGGGCACTGCCTACGAGCCCGGCATCCCTTCTCTTGAAGAGACCGCGATCTTCCCCGCCCTGAAGGAGCGCGCTTACGGCGGTATGCCGCTGCAGCTCGGCATGTGCTGGGGCCATAACACCAAGCTGAACGCGCTGGAATATCATCGCGACAGCGAGATCAACATCGGCGACAAGGATTTCGTACTGCTTCTCGCTAAGCGTGACGAGATCGAGGACGGCAAGCTCGATACCGCGAAGGTCAAAGCTTTCTGCGTTCCCGCTGGTGTTGTCGTTGAAGTTTTCGCTACAGCACTTCATTTTGCCCCCTGCCAGACCACGGAAGAAGGTTTCCGTGTAGCCGTCGCGCTTCCGCTTGGCACCAACACCGACAAGCCGGAGATCGAAGAGCTCGACTGGGAAGACCGCCTGCTCTTTGCCCGCAACAAGTGGCTCATCGCGCACGCAGAGTCTCCGCAGGCAAATAACGGCGCTTACGTCGGCCTGGTCGGCAAGAACATCGATATCGCCGTCGATTGATCCATTTTGCAAACATCGCGGACGATCCACCGATTCCCTGTAAACAAAGAATTCTCATACAAATCAAGTAGACGGAGGTAATTCCATGAACAACATTCCTGTTGTCAAGCTCGGCCTGATCGCGGTCTCCCGCGACTGCTTCCCCATCGAACTTTCCGAAAAGCGCCGCGCGGCTGTTAAGGCTGCTTTCAAGGGCGAGCTCTATGAGTGCCCGGTCACGGTCGAAAACGAAGTCGACATGCTGAAGGCTGTCGCAGACGTCAACGCCGCTGAGTGCAACGCGCTCGTCGTTTTCCTCGGCAACTTCGGTCCCGAAACGCCCGAGACGCTTATCGCTGAAAAGTTCGACGGCCGGGTCATGTACGTGGCGGCTGCCGAAGGCGACGGCGACCTCATCAACGGCCGCGGCGACGCATACTGCGGCATGCTGAACTGCTCATACAATCTGGGCATGCGTCATCTGTCCGCCTACATTCCGTCCTACCCGGTCGGCACGGCGGATGATATCGCCCGCATGATCGGTGAGTTCGTTCCGATCGCCCGCGCGGTCATCGGTCTGAAGAACCTGAAGATGATCACGTTTGGCCCCCGCCCGCAGGACTTCTTCGCCTGCAACGCGCCGATCAAAGGCCTGTATGAGCTGGGCGTCGAAGTCGAAGAGAACTCCGAGCTGGACCTTCTTGTTTCCTACAACGCGCACAAGAACGATCCTCGCATCCCCGAAGTCGTCGAGGATATGAAGGCGGAGATGGGCGAAGGCCGCTACTACGCTGACATGATGGAGCGCATGGCTCAGTTTGAGCTCACGCTTCTGGACTGGGCTGAGAACCACAAGGGCGCCCGCAAGTATGTCGCGTTCGCCGACAAGTGCTGGCCGGCATTCCCCGAGCAGTTCGGCTTCGAGCCCTGCTTTGTCAACTCCCGTCTGGCATCCCGCGGCATTCCGGTCGGCTGCGAGGTCGATATCTACGGTACGCTCAGCGAATACATCGGCTCCTGCATCTCCGAAGACGCGGTCACCGTTCTGGACATCAACAACTCCGTCCCCGCGCAGATGTACGACGCGCAGATCAAGGGCCAGTTCCCCTATGATTACAAGCTCACCGATACCTTCATGGGCTTCCACTGCGGCAACACCCCGAGCTGCAAGATGTGCGCGGACCGCGCGATCAAGTATCAGCTGATCCAGCATCGTCTGCTCGAGCCGGCCGGTTCCGATCCGGACTTCACCCGCGGCACCCTCGAGGGTGACATCGCGCCCGGTGAGATCACGTTCTACCGCCTGCAGTGCGACAGCGAAGGCGTTCTCCGCGCATACATCGCGGAAGGCGAAGTCCTTCCGGTCGCTACCACCTCCTTCGGCGGCATCGGCGTATTCGCAATCCCGGAGATGGGCCGCTTCTACCGTCATGTCCTGATCGAGAAGCGCTTCCCGCACCACGGCGCCGTCGCGTTCGGTCACTTTGGCAAGGAGATCTTCGAAGTTCTCCGCCTCCTCGGCGTTAAGAACATCGACTACAACCGCCCGGCATCCCTGCCGTATCCGACCGAGAATCCGTTTGCGTAAGCGGAAGTCGTTTCATTCCTAAAGAGAAATTAATAAACCGTTCCACACGGTCCTTCCTGGCTCCTCATGCTGCGTCAGGACCGTGTGGAACGGTTTTTATATTTGCTTTTCGGAAATATAACGGCTTTCGGCTGTGACTCGCTTCTGTTACAGAATCATACACAAAAAACCACCTCTCTTGACGAAGCATGAGGAGCTAGGAAAGAGAGGTGGTTTTTTGTGTTTTAGTTTCTAACGAAGCATGTTACGCAGGAACGGAGTTGCAGTCAGCTTTTAGAACAGTCCAACCAGCGAGCTTCCGCAGAATTCGCAGCAGCCGTTCTCATCCGGGATCGTGGATGCGCCGCAAGCCGGGCAGTTGACCTTCATCTTCGGCTGTGCCGCTTCATAAGCTTCCTGACGGATGTCGTCGTGGATCTGCATCAGCTTCGCGCGGATCGTCTCGGCCATTTCCATGCAGCGCTGATACTCAACATTGTTCTGCAGCAGGTACTGCGGATCGTTGACGTTGCCGTAGGCATTGTTGCCATACGCGCCTGCCATGTTGTTGCCAAAGCCGCGATTGACATTGTTGTTGTAGCCGGTGTTGGCCGGTCTCGGATTGCTGTTGGCCCAGGTCGTTCCGGCGACAGGGTTCGTCGCGGGACGGGTCGGGGTAGTCGGACGGTTTGCGGGGATGCCCTTTGCCACGTTGTTGTTCGGAACGGTCGAGCGGTTCATCGCTGCGAGATTGTTGGTCGGGCTCGGCGTGCGGGCTGCGGTATTGTTCGGACGAGGAGGTGCCGAAACGCCGGGGCGCTGCGGGGCAGGTGTGCTGGGACGCTGCGGCGGAGTGGAAACACCGGGACGAGGCGCAGCCGTCGGACGTGCCTGCACGGTGCCGGGGCGCGGCTGGTTGTTCATCGGGCGATTCGCGGCGCCGAAGTTGTTTCTCTGGAAGCTCGGAACATTCTGGTACGGATCGATCACGATCGTGCTGTCATTCAGCTTGAACTTCATCTCGTTGAAATACGGATGGTTCACCTGAACGATGAAGTAGATGTTGTAATTGTACTTGTAGCGCGGCGGGTTGTAGCTGACGCTGTGCCCTTCCGCATCCGTTGTCTTCTGCTCGGACTTGTTCTCGTCCACGTCGATGTCGCAGCCGGTCACCTGATTGAAGCCCAGAACATCCGGATTCTCCTGCGCCAGGTTGCGCGTCGCGGCGATCATGAACATGCCGTTGTTTTCGTCAAGAAGCAGCTTCTTATCAGAGCCAAAGCTGCTGGTCGTGTTGAACATGGCAACGGTCTGCTTATTCGCTTCGCGGTATTCGAGCTGTCCGCGGATATCCTCTACCGTAGAAGCGCGGCGATCGCTGAACCAGGGCGAAAGCTTCGCGGCACAGTCCTTGCAAAGATTGCCGTCTTCGAGCTTGCGGTTGCCAAGCATACCGATCTTGTTGCCGCAAATGTCGCAGAATTTCTTGTCAAAAAGTCCCATATTGAATCCTCCTGCCACGGAAAGCGCACACGACGCCTTCGGTAATAAATACGTTGTACTTAATTATAGAAAACTTGCCTTGTTCTGCCCATACCCATTTGGGGAAGCACTGTCGGCGTTTACTTTTTTCCTTCGCTCTCGGGGATCACGAGGCCTGTCTCCCGTACCTTCACAGCCAGCTCGGTCCGGGAGTGGAAGCCGGTAATGTCGAGCATGTGCTGGATATGTTTTTTTACCGTATCCGGGGAGATATACAGCTTTTTGCCGATCTCCACGTTCGTCGAGCCTGTCAGGAGCTCACGCAGCACCTCGTATTCGCGCTGAGAGAAATCATAGCTCGTCGCGTCGCCGACCTGGATCTTCGGGGTCATATCCGGATAGATCGACTCACCGGCCATCGTCCGGTCCATGATCGACAGGATCGTCTCCGGACTGATGTCCTTGTACCAGAAACTGTCGACCCCGGCGGCCTTGGCTCGCTCGATGTAGGAATACTCCGGCATCGAGGTCACGATGATGACCTTGATCTTCGGATCGTACTTCTTGATCTTGGCAGCCGCGTCGAGTCCGTTGGCACCGTTCTTTGTCAACACATCCATCAGCACGAGCTCGATGCTGCCGCGCATGCAGTAGATATCTGCCACCGCAGCGTTATCGATCGATACGACAGCTTCGTAATGATCCGAATTCTGGATCAGCATCTCGAACAGCTGTCTCGGCATGTTTTGATCTTCCACGATCATGACTCTGGTCTTGGCCATCTTTTAGTCCTCCTCCCAATTGCTCTTCGGTATTGCCATTCGCAGCAGGAAACCGTCTTTCCACAGGAGCTCCATCCAGCCGCCCGCCCGCTCGACTTTTTTGCGAAGCGAGCCAAGGCCGCCGCCTTCGCGGATCTCCTCTGTCGGCTTCATGCCATTGTTGGTACATTCTATGATCCAGAAGGCATTTGCCTCCATAGGTGACACGTAGACCTCGGTTCCGCCCGCGTGGCGGACCGTGTTCGTCAGGCACTCATGCAGCATCGTCTCGGTCAGATTTCGGACCGTCGCGTCTTCCGGCAGCGGATCGCCTTGCCAGACGATCTTCACGCCGATCGCGTCCGCCGCGGTCTCCAGATCCTTCAGCGAATCCGCCGCCACCGTCTCCTCCGGCACTTCTTCTCCCAGCTTTTCGCCCCTCAGGAACACCAGGTTCGAGCGCCAAAGCGCCAGGACCGCCTTTTTTTCTTCCTCCGTGACTTCCGTCATCAAGGAGTGCTGCGTCGCCAGGAGCGTGTGCCCGACCGCGTCATGGATGCGGATCTTCGTCTCCAGGATCTCCTGTTCGCGGGTACTTTCGGTCACTCTCTGCCCGAACTCACTCAGTCGGTTACTCAGATCCGCGAGCGCTTTGTTTTCTTTTTCCAGCTGCTTTCTTCGATAACTCAGATCCGTCACATCCTGCGCACGGATCCTCCACAACGGCTTTCCTTCGATATATTCCTGTGTACGTGTGAACTGCCAGACGGTCCCGTTTGTCAGTTCGATAACGGGCTGTGCTTCCCGCCGTTGCCGCTGGGTCTCGCTCTGCGTCACGACCGTCTCCCAGAACGCGTTCGCGTCCATGATCGCGTGACCCATCATTTCACTGGCCAAAAACCGCATCCTAAGATTCAGGAACCGCACCGCCCCGTCCAATTCCGCGAAGCAAAGCCCTGCCGGAAGGGTGTCCAGCGCCTCCTTGATCGAGCCTCGCGAAATATGCGAACGGCGCCACATGATCATGGATCCGAGAACCAGAATATTCATCGCCAGTGTCAGGCTTCCCGCTGCCACCGCAACATAGGGCGGCAGCGATCCGACGACCTTAGCCAGACCCTCGAGCGGCTCCATCTCGACAATGAACTCTTTCACATTGCGGATCAGCTGATAATTCATCCAGCAGATCAAAAACAGCAAGGTCATTAGGGCGATCAGCCGCTTTTTCATTTTCAGATAGATTGCCCAGATCAGCGTGTACAGACTGAGACCGATATCAATGATCAGCAGGCACAGCAGCAATCCCAGCTGAATGAAGGTCAACTCTGCAATCATATCACATCGTCCTCCTTCATCAGCCTCATGCGAACGGCTTCTCCGTCCCGGAAGATCCTCACGAAGCAGCTTTCGCCCTTTTCGAGCGCTTCCTCGACGACCGTCTCGAAGGTATCATAGATCTCCACTGCGTCGTCTGAGCTGATCTGTCCGGAAGCGTCCTTCTGCAGATAGACCGTCACGCCGACGCTTTTCATGTAGCGCAGCGATTCATCCAGTGCCAGATACAGTTCCTCGATCTCGATAAAGTCGGCTTCGTCGGTGATGATCGCCAGATTACTGCGCCGCTTGATATAAGCGCCGATCACCGCGACCCGGCCGATCTCCTCCTCGTACGAGACTTCCCCGTTTTCGATCTTATCCAGCGCCGCCTCCACCCGCTCAAGCGCCGGGGAGACCTTGCTCAGCATGCGGTCATAGATCCGGTTCATCTCCAAAGTCCGCGCCTGCTTTTCCTTCAGCTCGTTTTCGGCCCGGAGGAGCTCGTTCTTTTCACTAAGCGTCTCCTTCATCTCGCGCAAGGCATTCATGATGCTGATGATCGTGCTGACGTCATAGCTCCAGACGACTTCGCCGCCCGATATATTCTTCGCCTGCACAAGCGTTGCTTCATCCAGAAACACCATATGGTCTTTCGCGGCTTCCCGCTGCGCGGCGCTGATCGCAAAAGGCCGTCTGGACGAGAACTGGATCTTTCCGTCCTCATCCAGGATCATGGCGGAAACGTCCGAATTCCGGAAGTATTCTTCATATCCGTGGTTGGAAGGGATCAGCTGGATCAGGATGCAGGTTTCATAGATCAGGACCTGCCCCATGACCAAAACCTCCGTAAATCGGAAAAAGCCCTTCTTTCCTCCGAACGGGATCTCCGTCAGGATCGCCCATACAACGCAGATCAGGGTCGCGAGAACGGGGATCCATGACAGCCGCCGGTTCCGGCTGATCTGATTTTTGCGAACCATGGTCCCGATGCTGATCATGGTGAGCGAAAAGCTCCAGCCTACCACAAAATAGAACAGCCACCCATGCTCATAATTATCTTCAAACGATTCGTCTCCGAGCGGTACAAAAAACCGAAACGCCATCTGATGGAGATCATTGGTCAGGATCAGAACCACCAGAACGGCGCCGACCGCAAACAGCAGGAAAAAGACGGGCCGCAGCTTCGCTTCCTCCGCCTTGCCTACCATCTC
>JAEEGL015481190.1_pt1 | contig 11369 bp, 10 predicted proteins | sample 9134231 | NCBI WGS metagenome assembly JAEEGL01 (sample SAMN16246548, study PRJNA631951) | gut metagenome | biome: gut microbiome; feature: rumen; material: fiber-attached | host: Bos | place: Iran: Karaj | collected 2018-10
CTTATGAAGCAGTTTATGGATGGTTTTCCAATGTCGCTGATTGAAGCGGCTAAAATAGATGGTGCGCGTGAGTTCAGTATTTTCTGGAATCTTGTTATGCCAAATGTAAAGCCTGCATGGCTTACAATTTCTATTTTTTCTATTACAGCCTTATGGAACAATCCTCAGACAACATATATTTATACAGAAAGTAAAAAAATGCTCAGGTATGCGTTAGACCAGATTCAGCTGGGTGGAATTGCGCGAACCGGTCAGGCTCAGGCCGTTCTTGTAATTTCTATGTCTGTTCCAATTATTTTCTTTATCTGTTCACAAAGTCAGATTCTGGAAACAATGGCTACTTCAGGTTTAAAGGATTAGTGATATGAAGAAAAGAAAACTGATTTTTTTGACAATATTATTTGCCGTTCTTCCTTTTTATATGGCTGCAGTCGGCGATACATATATTTATGATATCTGGGGAGATATTGAGCATTCTCCGGATGCCTATAGAGTAACAAATGTTTTTTATGCAAAAGATTTTGGTCTGGAGAAAAATTTTGTTACGCCAACTTCTTTATTCTGTAAAGATAATCTTTTATATCTTGTGGACAGCGGAAACAACAGAATTATCGAGTTCACTTACAAAGAAGATAAAACTCTTGAATTGAACAGAATAATAGAAAGCTTTACTGCGCCTGATGGAATTGTAAATACATTTGCATCTCCATCAGATATTTATGTTAATAAAGACGGTTCATTCTTTGTTGCAGATACAAATAATGGTCGTGTCGTAAAACTCGATTCAGAGTTAAATTATTTGCTTTCTTTTGTAGAACCTGATGACGCAAATTACGAAAAAGGAAAGAATTTCCTTCCGGAAAAAGTAATTGCCGATTCAAAGGGAAGGGCTTATATTATTGCAAAAAATGTAAATAAGGGTTTCTTAAAATATGAAAGCGACGGAAGCTTTACCGGCTTTTATGGTGCAAGCGAAGTAACTTATAACTGGACAGATTATATCTGGAAAAGGCTTTCAACCAGGGCTCAAAGGGAACAGATGGAATCTTTTGTTCCTACAGAATATACAAATGCATATTTGGATAACGAAGGATTTATTTTTGCCGTTATAAAGAACTTTAAACCCGAAGAACTTATGGATGATATGGCAAAACCAATCCGAAGACTGAATGCACTGGGAGGAGATATTCTTATTAAAAACTGGGATTTGCCTATTGGAGATTTACAGTGGGGTGGTACAGCAGGACTGGATACTCCTTCGCATTTTAATGATATTACTGTCCTAGATAATGAAGTTTACATTGCACTTGATGAAACACGCGGAAGACTTTTTGCATATGATAATCAGGGTGAACTTTTATTTGCTTTTGGTAATTCAGGAAATATAGACGGATATTTTAGACTGCCTGTTTCTCTGGAACATTATAACAGGGATTTGTTTGTTCTTGATCAGGCAGCCTGCACAATAACCTTGTTTTCTTCTACACAGTTTGGAGATTATGTTTATAACGCCATAGAGTACTATGCAGAAGGAAACTATGATTTGTCTGCCGCTGAATGGGAAAAAGTAATGAAGCTAAATGGAAACTATGATCTTGCATATGGCGGAATAGGAAAGGCAAAACTTCGTCAGAATGAATATAAAGAAGCAATGAAATATTTTAAAGTAAAATGTTACAGAAAAAAATATTCAAAGGCATTGATGTATTACAGAAAAGAATGGATAGAAGCAAATCTTGGTTGGCTGCTTTTAGTTCTTTGTGTTCTGATTTTTGTTCCGTTTATTATTAAAGGAATAAAAGCGTTTAGAAAGGAGCTTGCGTCATTATGAAATATTTTACAGGCAAATTTGATAAATTACGTCAGAAAGAAACTTACGTTCATTTTCTGCAGACTTTAAGATATTCTCTGTATGTTATAAGTCATCCTGCAGATGGATTCTGGGATTTAATACATGCTAAGCGCGGTTCATATTCTGCTGCTAATTTCATAGTAATTATGACCGTTCTTACTCATGTATGGAAGCTTCGCTTTACAAGCTTTGTATTCTTAAAGGTGAACTGGGAACGTCTTAATATTTTTATGGAAATGCTTACAATACTTGTTCCTTTAGTAGTATTTGTAATCTGTAACTGGGGCGTTACCACTTTATTTGACGGAAAGGGACATTTGGGAGATGTGTACATGGGAACAGCCTATGCATTAACTCCTTATGTATTAATTCAAATTCCATTAATTATTGTAAGTAATTTTGTTACCAGAGAGGAAGGTACATTTTATTACGTATTCAGCAACCTTTCTTTTATATGGAGCGCAGTTCTAATATTCATGGCGATGATGATGATTCACTCGTATAGTTTTGCGAAAACACTTTTATTTACGGTGTTCACAATTTTTGGAATGCTGGTTTTCTTTTTTATTATGCTTTTATTCTTCAGCCTTATTTCGCAGGGAATAGCATATTTTATTTCTCTCGGAAGAGAAGTTATTTTCAGGTTAAATTGACGGGAGAGAAAAGATGAAAACAAAACAAAAGAAAAATAAAAATATGCCTGAATGGTATATCGGGCGACCAAAGCCGATGAGAAAAAAACTTATTGAATTTCATAAGCCGACAAAGGGCTTTTATATAGGCCTCGGATTTTTTCTCGCCGCTGCCGGTTTTATTACGTATATTATATTCCGCCTGCTCGCGGTAAGTACTTACCATCAGCCGAATTTTGAATATTATGAATTTGACTCAAAGCTTGCAGGAAAAACTTTTGTACTTGAATCTGATTCATTAAAATTCGAAATGGATCCTGTAACAACTCAGTTTACTCTGCTTCAGAAAAATACAGGAAAAGTCTGGTATTCAAGTCCGGAAAATCTGGAAAAAGATCCTCTTGCGCTGGAACGCGAAAAGAACAATATGCGTTCAAGTCTTCTTATAGAATATTCTTCAGAAAACGGAAATTCCGAAACTTATGATTTATATTCAAACAGTGTAAAAAGAAAATTTTATAATATAGAAAAGTCCGGAAATTCAATTAAGGTAAATTACACAATCGGTCAGATGAACAGGGAATATATTTTTCCTCCGGTTATGTATCTTTCTGATTTTGAAAAGTGGACTGAAAATATGTCTAACACAGACATAAGTTACATAAACCGTGCGTACCACCGTTACAGTCTTTCTACAGCTAATGCGACAGACAATATTAATGCCTTATTAAAAAAATATCCAAAGCTTAAGGATGAAGATCTGTTCCTTATTTTTGAAAACGTTCAGACCTTTATGAAGGAAAAACTCGAAAAGATATTTGCCGATGCCGGTTTTACTTACGAAGATTATCTGGAAAGCAAAGAGCTTTATCTGGAGTCAAATGAAAAAGAAGTTCCTGCATTCAACCTTTCAGTTGTTTATACTTTGGACAAAAATAATCTTATAGTAGAAGTTCCTTTTGATGAAATTTCTTACCGCCAGAAATATCCGATTACAAAGGTTTCGGTTCTTCCTTATTTTGGCGCAGGCAGCAAAGATGATTCGGGATACATGATGGTTCCGGAAGGCGGCGGCGCGGTAATTAATTTTAACAATGGAAAAACAAAACAGAACGGTTATTATGCAGATGTTTACGGCTGGGATTACGCCATTGATAGAAAAACAGTCGTTACGGAAACAAAAGTAGCTTTCCCGGTTTTTGGAATTTCTTCAGATAATTCTTCATTTATTTCTATTATCGAAGACGGTTCTTCTTATGCAGGCATTACAGCAGAAATTTCAGGCAAGCTTGGAAGCTATAATTATGTTCGTGCTGATTACAGATTGCTGCATAATGAACGTTATGATATTTCTACGAGAACAACAAGTGCACAGTACATGTTTGAAAAAAATCTTCCGGAAGGAAAAGAAATCAAACAGATTTATACTTTTATAGACAGCGATTCTTATGTAGATATGGCAAAGACTTACCGCGATTATCTTTTTGCAGGAAGTCCAAAGCTTACCGAAAATCAGATTCCGCTTGCAGTAGAAATTATTGGTGCAATTGATCGTGTTCAGCAGATTGCAGGAATTCCAAAAAATCTTCCATATAAACTTACAGGCTACACAGATGCTGCAGAAATTGTAAGTGAAATAGAAAGCAATGGAATTTCAAATGTAAACTATAAACTTACAGGATTTATTAATGGCGGTGTTCGTCAGCGATTATTAAGTAAAGTTAAGTTTGTAAAAAATCTTGGCGGTAAATCTGATTTTAATAAATTCTTAAAATCAATAGAAAATTCTTCTTCTGATTTTTATCTTGATGGAACAATGCAGTTTGCTTACCATTCTAACTGGTCCGACGGATTTACACATTATGGTTCTCCGGCTCGTTTTGTAAGTCAGAAAATCTGTGAAATTTATCAGTATTCAAAAATCTGGTATGGAAAAGATGAAGATGAAGATACTTATTATTTATTAAAGCCGCGGCTTGCAAAAAAGGGTTCCGAAAAATTAACAGATTTTTCAAAAAAGTCAGGATTAAATGTTTCTTACAATGATTTTGGAAATATTCTTTCTGCAGATTATAACGAAAGAAAGCTTGTCAGCAGAGAAGAAGCAAAGCAAATTCAAATGGACTCTCTTGCAGAAGCAAAGCAGGAAAATCTTAAGGTAATGATAAACTTTGGAAATGACTATTCATTAAAATACGCAGATTTTATTACTAATCTGGATTTATCCGGCAATAAATATTCTGTGATTGATTATATGATTCCGTTCTATCAGATAGCATTACATGGCTACAAAGATTTTTCCGGAGGCGCAGTTAATCTTGCCGCCGAAGCAAAGCAGGAAATTTTATTATCTGCTCAGACAGGCGCCGGATTAATGTATACATTTATGAATGCGACCGAACGTGATATTCAGGAAACAAGATTCACTCATTATTATTCGGCTAATTTTGAAGATTATAAGGATGATTTTTATTCAACCTATAAAAAGTATAATGATGAGCTTTCAAAAGTTGCTGCATCGCTTATTAAAGACTTCAGATATATAAATGAAAATGTAACCGTAACGGAATTCGAAAACGGATATTCAGTAATTGTAAATTTTGGCTACACAGATTTTATTACTGAAAGTGGAATAAAAATTCCTTCTCGTGATTACATAATTATTAAGGTGGAGGACTAGAATGAAAAAAAGAACTGTAGGGCTTACAAAGCGACGTGCATTGTACGGCTACATATTTATACTTCCTTTTATACTTGGATTTATTTTCTTTATGCTTAAACCCTTGTTTCAGTCGTTGAGCATGAGTTTTTCTACAATTTCAGTCGGTCCAAACGGCTTTCAGTCAAGCTGGTGTGGCCTTGATAATTATAAAAGAGCTTTTTTAATAGATCCTGAATTCAACCGCATGCTTTTTGAAAATGTTACACAGATGATTTACCGTTCTATAGCAACTATTGTATTCAGCTTTTTTGTTGCCTTGATTTTGAATCAGAAATTTAAGGGAAGGGCAATGGTTCGTTCTATTTTCTTCCTTACGGTAATTCTTTCTTCCGGAGTTCTTGTAGGACTTGAATACAACAATACAATGATGTCTCAGTTAAAAGAAACAATCGAAGCTTCTGGAAATGCAAATTCTATAACAACTGTATTGGAAAGTATTCTTCTTTCAAATACTGGTGGAACTACAGGTCCCGGCAATAAATTGTTTACAATTCTTTTTCAGATTATAGATTCTATTTACGATGTTGCAATGGCTTCTGGAATTCAGATTATTATATTTCTTTCCGGCTTACAGAATATTTCTGCAAGTATGTATGAAGCTGCAGAAATGGAAGGTTGTACGGCATGGGAAAGTTTGTGGAAAATTACAGTTCCAATGGTGAGCCCTCTTATGCTTGTATGCTGGGTTTATACAGTAGTAGATTTCTTTATGCGTACAGACAGCGAAATTATGGAAAAAATAGATAATCAGTTGTCTGTTCAGTTAAACTTTGGATTTAGTTCTGCAATGGCATGGATTTATTTTATAATCTGTATGGCAATTATAGGATTAAGCTCTGCATTAATTTCAAAGGTGGTTTATAATTATGACTGATAAAACTAAAGATATGAAAATGCCGGACACAAGATCTTTTTGGGAGCGCAACAGAGCTTCCGGCGGAATGCTTTTAAATCTTACTGTAAAAAAATATGCGGTTTCAATTTTCAGGGCAATTCTTTTGTTCGGAATGTGCTTTATGATTCTTCAGCCTATTCTGAATAAAATTTCCTTAAGCTTTATGGCTGAAAAAGACTTGTACGATACAACGATTGTTGTAATTCCAAAGCATTTCTCTACAAATAACTGGAATATTGCTTCATATATAATTGATTATAAATTTTCTTTATTGAATACAATCTGGGTTTCGCTTCTAGTTTCTGTTATAGAAGTTGCTATGTGTACCTTTGTCGGCTATGGATTTTCGCGTTTTAATTTTCCGCTGAAAAGATTCTGGTTTTTCTGTGTAATTCTTTTGATTGTTATTCCGCCTCAGACAATCTCAACCTCTTTGTATCTGCACTTCAGGTATTTTAAATTTTTTGGACTGACCTTAAACTTAAAAGGAACAATGCTGCCTTATATAATGATGTGTTTTACCTGTATGGGGCTAAAGAACGGACTGTACATATTTATGATCCGGCAATATTTCTTAGGCTTTCCTTATGAGCTGGAAGAGGCCTGCTATGTAGACGGCTGCGGACCATTTTCTACATTTGTAAGAATCATGATTCCTGGTGCCAAGCCAATTATAACTTCCTGCTTTTTGTTTTCATTTGTATGGCAATGGACAGACAGCTTTTATGCAAATTTGTTCTTAGGTAAAATCCAGGTTCTTGGCCGCGCTGTCGGAAGTTTAACAGATAAGCTTTCGGTCTATTTAAGCCGTTCACAAGGAAGCGGAAATGTGTCTGTTCCTCCGGCCTTATCTGGTGCAATAAACGGAACTGCTGTACTTCTTGTCGTAATTCCATTAATTATTCTTTATCTTTTCTGCCAGAGAATGTTTGTAGAAAGTCTTACAAGTACCGGTATGAAGGAATAAGTTGTTTTTAAGTAAAATTTAATTAAATATTTGAGCCGTAAAGTAAAATTTACGGCTTTTTTGTTTAAAAAAACTAAAATTCTTAAAAAAAATTTTTACAATTCAAATAAAGGGTGTTATAATTTAAACAAGCAATTAGCTGGAGACAGCACATTAAATAAAAGAGGAGTATTTTATGAAAAAAATTGCAATCGCTGCAATGGCAGCAGCTACAGCACTTATGCTCGTTTCTTGTGGCGGGGATAAGGGAAAAAAGACTGCCAAAAACGTTCCTGAATATAAAGGAATTAAGGCAGAAATTGATCCTTCTACCGGAAAGGTTTACGATTTTGGTGGAATGGAAGTAACACTTTATGACTGGTGGTCAAATCCAGATGCACCGGCAAATTCTAAAGCAGAAGAAGATCAGAGAGCTTTCAGACAGTGGTTGCAGGACACATACAACTTTAAGGCTGTTCAGAAAGCACTTTCTACATGGGAAGATCATCCAAAGGATGTAGCAAATCTTGTTATGTCTGGTTCAAAAGATAATATGGTATTTATTGTAGACGGACGTTCTGCAATTTCTGGACTTCAGAATAATTTCTGGTATGACCTTTCAAAGGTTAAAACTGTAGACTGGACAAAAGAAAAATGGAATCAGGGTGTAATTGACCGTCTTCGCAATGGAAATTCATTCTATACATTCAATACAGGTAAAACAGAACCTCGCGAAGGTGTATTCTTCAATAAGAGAATTCTTGAAGAAAATGGTTATTCTGCAGATTATCCATATGATCTTCAGAAAGAAGGCAACTGGACTTGGGAAACATTTGAAGAAATGTGTAAGAAAATTACAAGAGATACTGATAATGATGGTGCAGTTGATCAGTATGCTATGGCTTCTTTCTATCCACATTTTGGTACTGCAGCAGCATATTCAAATGGTGGAGCAAAAGTTAAGCTTATAGATGGTAAATTTACAGATACAATTGGTGATGACAATTCTATGGAAGCATGGAACTGGATGTACAAAATGTTTGCTAATTACCAGCTTCCACAGGGAGAAGCTCAGTGGGATTACTGGCTTACATCTTTTGTAAACGGCGAAGTTGCATTTATGGTTTCTCAGGAATATTTAGCTCAGCCAGGTCAGACTCTTAGTTCTATGAAAGATGACTGGGGATGGGTATGCTTCCCACTTGGACCAAAGGGCGATGGAAAATACTTCACAGTTGGAGACTCTCCAATGTGGGTACTTCCAAATATCTATAACGACGAAACATCTTCTAAGATTATGAAGATTGTAGATTTCTATACAGATGAGGTTCCTGGATATGGCGGACCAGATGCATGGAAGACAGTTTCTTATCTCCAGGGCTTCCGCGATGAACGTGCTTTGGATGAAACTTGTGCTTTGATGATTGCTAATGCTCCAGAGCGCCTTGATTCAATTATTCCAGATTTCTCTCAGGAATATATGGTTAACTGGATTGCTCATGGTTGGGGAACTCCACAGGAAGTTTACGAAAGAGAGAAGGCTGAAATTCAGAGCCGTCTTGATGCTGTAAACAAATAAGTTTAATCATAAGTAAACCTAATCACTAAAATGAAAATGCTGCCGGTTATTTACCGACAGCATTTTTTTTTGTATACTTAGCATATGCAGAATCATGGAACAATGACAAAAGATAATCATGCGGCTTTATGGCATGGAAGATTTGAAGAAGGTCCCGATGCTCAGGCTGTAGAATTTGAAACTTCAATTTATGTTGATGAGCGCATGGCTTTAGATGATATAAAAGGAAGTATAGCTCATGCTACAATGCTTATGGAAAGCGGCATTATAACTAAGGAAGAAGGAAAGCAGATTGTAAACGGTCTTGAAGGTATAGAAAAAGATCTTACAGAAGGTAAGCTTTCAATTGATTATTCTGCCGAAGATATCCATTCATTTATAGAAGCAACACTTACAGACAGAATAGGTGAGGCAGGAAAAAAAGTTCATACAGGAAGAAGCAGAAACGACCAGATAGCCCTGGATGAACGCCTTTATCTTCGTCGTTTTATTCCGCAGCTTACAGATTCAATTAAAACTCTTATTGCATCGCTTGTTCAGATTGCAGAAAATAATTTAAATACTTTAATTCCTGGTTTTACACACATGCAGCATGCTCAGCCTGTAACACTTGCTCATCATGTTTGCGCATGGGCATGGATGTTCGTTCGTGATTGCGGAAGACTTGAAGACTGTTTAAAAAGAATTGATTATTCTCCAATAGGTTCCTGTGCGCTTGCAGGAAGTTCACTTCCTTTGGACAGAGAATACGAAGCAAAGCTTCTTGGATTTTCGGGAGTAACTCAGAATTCTTTGGACAGCGTTTCTGACAGAGATTACTGTATAGAAACTGCATCAGCATTGAGTCTTATTGCAATGCATTTGAGCCGTGCCTGCGAAGAAATTGTTTTGTGGTCAACTTCGGAATTTGCATTTATTGAACTGAGCGAAAAATGGTCAACAGGAAGTTCAATTATGCCGCAGAAAAAGAATCCGGATTTTGCTGAGCTTATTCGCGGACGCACCGGAAAAGTTTACGGAAATCTTTTTGCACTTCTTACAATGATGAAGGCTCTTCCGCTTGCTTACGACCGTGACATGCAGGAAGATAAAGAACCGTTGTTTGATTCCTGTGATACAGTTTTGTCTTGTATTAAGGTTTTCACTCAGATGGTTGCTACTGCAAAATGGAATTCAAAAAACATGGAAGCTGCCTGCAATGAAGGTTATCTTAATGCTACAGATATTGCAGATTATCTTGTAAAAAAAGGAATGCCTTTCAGAACAGCACATGGAGTTTCTGCTCGAGCAGTTCGTCTTGCAATTGATAAAAACTGTGAACTTTCAGAGCTTTCAATTCAGGAATACAAGAATCTTTCTGATTTAATTGACGAAGACATTTATTCATATATAACTCCGGAATTCTGCGTAAAGGCAAGAACAACAATAGGCGGCCCTGCTCCTGAACGTGTTGAAGAACAGCTTAAAGCTTTACGCACATTCTGTAAGTAAGCTTCTTGAATGTTTTATTAGTTTTCTATATAATATCAGTTCACTATGTTCTAAGTATTATGCTTGGAGATAAATTAGCCCTTTGGGCTTGGAGGATGTAATGGTCAAAATCAGACTTAAGAGATTTGGTACTAAAAAGCGTCCTTGCTACCGTGTAGTCGTTCAGGACTCTCGTGAGCCAAGAGACGGTGCTTGTATCGAAGAAATCGGAACTTTCCAGCCGATTGCTAAGGAAGATGCTCAGGTTTCTATTGATTTGGAGCGTGTAAAGTACTGGATTGGTGTTGGAGCTCAGCCTACTGACATTGTAAAGAAGTTGATGAACCGCCAGCGCGCAGCTAAAGCTAACTAAGGTTTTTGGAGCAGAAGATGGAAAAAGAATTGATTGAATACATCGCTAAATCCTTGGTAGATAATCCGTCGGCTGTAAATGTAACAGAAACTGAAGGTGAGCGCGGAATGGTATTGCAACTTAAGGTTGCTGATGGCGATATTGGTAAGGTTATCGGAAAATACGGTAGAATTGCCAAAGCTATGAGAACTGTTTTAAGTGCTTCGGCTGTGAAAGACGGTAAACGTTACAGTCTTGATATTCTGGATAACTAGAATCTGGGATTTGTAATGGATACGTCACAACTTGTTGTTGGATTTATCAGAAGTTCGCATGGATTTCTTGGTGAATGTAAAGTTGAGAGTGCTTCTGGAGAATATGAGCATTTGCTTAATCTTAAGGAAGTTACTTTGCAATATGAAGACAAAACTTTTAAAACAGAAGTTGAGTCGGTTTCTTTAGGAAACAATGTTGCTTACATTAAGTTCAAAGGAATTGATTCTTCTGAAGCTGTTGCAAAATATGGCAGATGGAGCATTCTGGTTCCTAGAAAATACTGCAAGGCTTTAAAAAAAGATGAGTGGTATATTGAGGACTTAAAAAACTGTTCTCTTGTTTATGAAGAGAAAAACGTGCCGGCAACGTCGGTTGCGCCTAAGATAGTAGGAACAATCACAGACGTTATGGAAGGCGGAGCAGGTTACTTGTTAGAAGTTTCTCTCTCCGAGAATTGTGATAGAAGAGTTTTTGTACCTTTTAATAATGAATTTATTGGAAAGGTAGATGTAGAAAACAAAACTGTGCAATTGATGCACCTCTGGATTCTGGAGTAATTCCATGAAATTTACTGTGCTGACCTTATTCCCGAAGATTGTTGAGGCTTTTTTTGAAAACTCAATCATGGCCAAAGCTGTTGAAAAG
>JAEEGL016715106.1_pt1 | contig 11369 bp, 7 predicted proteins | sample 9134231 | NCBI WGS metagenome assembly JAEEGL01 (sample SAMN16246548, study PRJNA631951) | gut metagenome | biome: gut microbiome; feature: rumen; material: fiber-attached | host: Bos | place: Iran: Karaj | collected 2018-10
GTCCGCCCGCGTCACCGTCCGGACGGGGCGGCGCGCCAGTTCGTCGGCCAGCTCGCCGCAGGAGGTGATGCGGAACCGCGGGTCCGCCTTGACCAGCCGCACCAGCCGCCGCATATTCCGGTAGAATGTCTCCGTCTCCTCCGGCGGCCGCCTGGGCGGCTCGATCCAGCGGCCGAAGGGGACCAGATTTTCCTTATAATAGTTGGGCTGGTCCCAGTGGACGCTGTACAGCGCCTTGTGCGGGTGGGTGTAGATCACCGCCCGCTTCCGGTGCGCCAGCCGGTCCAGGATCTCCCGCATGTGCGACTCGTCCGCGGCGAACAGCTCGTCCTCCATGCAGAAGGAATAGTTCACGTGGAACAGGTCGCAGTAGAACGCGCCGCGGCAGTCCTCCGTGTCGCAGAAGGTGTCGGCATAGACCGAGGCGCCCATGTCCGCATAGGCGTACATGGCGACGTAGGATTTCTGGTTGCCCGGCGGGCAGAACGTGCGGATCCGCTCCGTGCCGGTGGCGGCCCGGATATAGCCGTGTCCCAGCGTCTCCTGGCGCACCACCTCGTTCCGCGCGGCGTCGAAATCTGCCACGTCGGTGTATTCGTTGAGGGTCGGGTGCAGGGTGTGGCCGTACGAGTGCGCGCCGATCTCGTGGTGCGACAGCGCCGCCAGCACGTCGTTCCGGCCCCAGGCCATGAGCTGGCGCGCCAGCAGGCCCACCACAAAGAAACAGGCGCGCACGCCCTCGCTTCGGAAGATCTCGGCTTCGTCCCGGATGGCGTCCGCCGCGTGGTTCGAGGTGAAGTCCTCGGTGTCCAGACAGAAGAGGATGTCGGTCATGGCGCGCCCCTCACGCCTCGTCCAGAAGCTGGGCCGCCGCGCCGATATAGCCCGCGTCGTTCTTCAGGCGGCTGCAGACCAGCAAAGCGTCGGTGACGATCTTGCTGCGCAGCGGGTTCAGAAGCCAGTCGCCCTCGTTGGAGATGGCGCCGCCGAAGACGATGATCTCCGGCTGGAACAGCATGATGAGGTTCTCGACCCCGACGGCCAGATGGCTGATGTACTCGTCCACCACCTGCTGGGCCACGGGACAACCCTCTTTCATGGCGTTGAACGCCGTGCGCCCGTCGATCTTGGCGCCGCTCATCTCGGCCAGCAGGCTCTTGGGGTTCTCCTCCACCGCGCGGACAGTCAGGCCGATCAGCGCGCTGACCGAGGCGTACTTTTCAAAGCACCCCTTCCGGCCGCAGCCGCAGGGAAGCCCGTCGAACTCCACCACCATGTGGCCAAACTCGCCGGCGCTGCCGTTCTTGCCGAAATAGGGTTTCTTGTCGATGATGATGCCGCCGCCGACGCCGGTGCCCAGCGTAATCATCAGCATGTCGTCGTACTCGCGCCCGTATCCGGCGTAGAGCTCGCCCAGCATGGCGCAGCTGGCGTCGTTGCCCAGCACGACGCGCGTTCCGGTCCGGGCCCGGAGGGGCTCGGTCACCGGCGTGTTGAGGAACGGCAGGTTCGAGGCCCGCAGGATCACGCCCTCCCGGCCGTCGATGATGCCGGGCGAACCGATGCCGATCCCCTCGACGGGATACTTTTTCGCCGTCTCGAGGCAGACCTCCGCGATGGCCTCCACGATGGACTCGCCGTATTTTCGCGGCGTCGGGATCGCGAACTTTTCGACCGTGGCGAACGCGTCGTCCACCACGCCGAACTTGATCTCGGTGCCTCCGATGTCAACTCCCAGTTTCATGGCTGCTCTCCCCGTTTCTTATGGCTGTCCGCGCCGCGCGCGGCGGTCCGCCTTCACTCCTTGACGACGCCCTTTTTGAGTATCACGTTGGCGTAGACGGCGCTCTCCCCGGTGGCGACGACGGCATAGGCCTTCCGGGCCCGCTCGTAAAAGGCAAACCGCTCGATCTGCTCCATGGCGTGATGCGCCGGCTCGCGGGCCGCGGCGATGCGCTCGTATTCGGCCCAGATGGGCGGCGTGTCCTCGCCGGCGCCCACCGCCATCAGCGCCATGGGCGCCTCGACGTAGGTGTCCAGCGGCATCAGCTTCAAAATGGCGTCCAGGACCTCGGGAACGCCGTGCCCGTCCAGACGGACCAGACGGCGGGCGTTGGCCGCGGCGGGAAAGTTCCCGTCTCCGATGACGAGCTCGTCTCCGTGGCCCATCTCCATCAGGATCTTCAAAAGCTCCGGCGAAAGCACCGAGGGGATCCCTTTCAGCATGTCGTTTTCCTCCGCTTCAGACGTTTTTCTTCGGACCGTCCCGGCCCGCGGGCCGGGGACTGGAAATCCGCTTTCCTATATGATATAATAAAACGTGAAAAAAGTCAACGGGAATCCCGCGGATCACGGAGGACGAGACCATGACGGAATACGGCGTCGGCATCGTCGGCATGGGCTTCATGGGAAGGACCCACGCCTACGCCCACAGAACGCTTCCCTATTACTATCCCGGCCTGCCCTGGACCACCCGTCTGGTGGCGGCCTGCAACCGCTCGCCCGCCGCGACGGAAGAGGCGCGGGACCGGCTGGGCTTCGAGCGGGCGACCACCGATTTCTCCGACCTGCTGAACGACGAGCGCATCCGTCTCGTCCACATCTGCACGCCCAACGCCAGCCACTTCGCCCTGGCCCGGGCGGCGCTGGAGGCTAAAAAGCACGTCTACTGCGACAAGCCGCTGACCGTGACCTGGCCCGAGGCGCGCCGGCTGGCCGCGCTGGCCGCCGAAAGCGGCCTCACCGCCCAGGTCGCCTTTCAGAACCGCTTTTTCCCCTCCACCCTGCGCGCCAAGGAGCTGATGGACCAGGGGCGGCTGGGCGAGATCACCTGCTTCCGGGCGGAGTATCTCCACTCGGGCCAGGTGGACCCCGACAAGCCCATGAAGTGGAAACAGGGGGACGAGGCCGGCGTCCTGCGGGACATGGGGTCCCATGCGCTGGACATGATGTTCCACCTGTTGGGCCCCTTCGCCTCGGTATACGCCGAGACCCGGATCCTCTACCCCTTCCGGCCGGACGGCGCCGGCGGGACGGTCCGCGTCACCGCCGACGACCACGCCGCCATGCTGCTGACGCTGCCCTCCGGCGCGGCGGGCGTCGTCGAGGCCTCCAAGATCGCCACGGGCGTGGACGACGAGTTCCGCTTTGAGATCCACGGCACCCGCGGCGCCCTGCGCTTCAATCTGGCCCAGCCCAACACCCTCTGGTTCTACGACGGGGACCGGCCCGACGGTCCCTTCGGCGGCGAGCGCGGCTTCACCGCGCTGGAGTGTACGGGACGCTATCCCGCACCGGCGGCCTTTCCCTCGTTCAAGAACGGGGTGGGCTGGCTGCGGGGCCACTGCCACAGCCTCTATTCCTTTGTGGACAACGTGTACAACGGCCGTCCCGGCTGTCCCTCCTTCGCCGACGGCGCCTATGTGCAGTACGTCATGGAGCGCGCACTGGAAAGCGCCGTCTCCGGCCGCCGCCTGACGCTGGACCCGCCGGAGCGGTTCTGACACCGGCTTTTGTCCCGATCTGAGCGTTTTTCTTTCAAAACCTTTCTTTGCCCGCCGTTTTCTCCGGCGGGCAAAGCTTTATTTTCCCAAACAGGCCGGCTTTGATTAGTTAGTATGCAAAATTTTTTCTGCCTGACCCCCCGTCGCCTCTTGACAACGCGGACAATTTGTGATAAATTATTTTCAGCAAGTAACAATTGGTTCACAACTCGGAATTGGGACCGGGGAGCGGGCCGATCGTTACAAACTTATTTTAATCGGGAGGAACTCATGAAGAAGACCAGAATTCTCGCGCTGCTTCTCGCGGTCATGATGGTCGCCGCTCTGTTCGCCGCCTGCACCGGCACCGAGCCTGAGACGACTACCACCGAAGCCACCACGGAAGCCACCACCACGGAAGCCACCACCGAGGCCAAGCTCGACTTCGGCGGCCGCACCGTCACCCTGACCTCCGCCTGGATCGGCGACTTCCAGCCCAAGGTCGGCGAATCTGATTTCGACGACAAGTGGCAGGCGGTCTACACCGGCCTTGAGAACGATCTGAACATCAAGATCGAGCTCGTCGCCGGCCCCCACCAGCTCGAGGACGCCATCGACCGCATCATGTCGGGCGACTATGACGAACTCGGCGACATCTGCGATATGAAGCTGCTGTACTGGGTGCCCTGCGCCATCAACGGCTATATCGCTCAGCTGAACACCCCCGAAATCGCTGCGAAGGGCCTCGACGTCACCGACTCCAGCGCCTTCTTCCAGCCCTACACCTCGGCCATGAACCTGGGCGGCAAGATCTACGCCGCGCAGTGGAACGGCTCCTACGCCGTCTGTGAGTTCGGCTGGTGCATGTTCGTCAACCTCGACTACCTGAGCGAGTACGGCGGCGTCAGCGACATCTTCCAGACCGTCCGCGACATGAAGTGGAACTGGGAGACCTTCCTTGACCTGCAGCAGAAGTGCTGCAAGGACACCGACGGCGACGGCAACATCGACATCTGGGGCTCCGGCGAGCACAGCTACGGCCAGGAGATCTACACCATCCCCGGTGGCGCTACCGTTTACATCGATGAAAACGGCAAGTACACCAGCGGCCTGCTCCGTCCGGCCACTCAGGAAGCTCTGCAGTTCGCTCAGAACTACTTCAACAGCGGCTACTGCGAGACCTCCACTGGCTACGGCGACATCCACAGAAAGTTCACTGCCGGCGAAGTCGCCATGCAGTGGGGCGAACAGTGGAACACCGCTCCGGGCAACTACTTTGACGCGGTCGACGTGAACTACGGCATCATCCCGATCCCGAAGCACTCCACCGCCGACAAGTACACCAACATCCTGGGCGGCGTCCGCGCCAAGACCCTCTATCTGAACAACACCAAGTTTGACGAGAACGTCAAGATCCTGTACGCCTTCGGCAAAGCCTTCACCGACGACGCCGTTTGGGACACCTTCCTCGAGAAGAACTGCATGGGCAACAAGAACTCCCTCGAAATGGTCCAGAACTACATCTGGGGCGACAAGTACGCTCAGACCGTCACCGACTACAGCTGGGCCGACTGGGACAACCTGCAGCAGTGGTATCGCAACAACGTTTACTTCCCGATCGTGACTGGCTCTGAGTCCGTCGCTTCCGTCTGCGAAGCCCAGAACAGCGCCTTCCAGGCCGCGATCAACGCCGCGTTCAAGCAGTAAGCAAACGCTGTTCTGATCGTCTTACCTACCGACATTTTCTTTTCATAACACTCCAATCCCAAAGGGAAAAGGACGCCGGAAACGGCGTCCTTTTCCCTTGCTTTTTTTTCGGCCTCTCCCCCGTCACGCGGCCGGCGCATCCCCGCAAAAAGACCGGCGGGCGAAAAAGAGCGGACGATCCCCGGGCGCGCAAAAAAAGAGCCACCCGGAGCTTGCGCCAGTCGGGCATTCAGGCGGCCCGAACGACGTCCTCGAGCGACTGCAAGCGCAGCAGAACAGAAGAGACGCCCGATGTCAATACCGATCTTTCAAAAAATCCGGAAAAATCGCGCCTCGGGCTTTCCCGGCGGCGCGCTCCGTCCGGCGCATCCCCCGGCGGTGCGCCGGTGAGGCACGTCCGGCGTCCCGGCGCGGCCCCCTCGTTTTCCCCGGGACGCGCCTATCGCGCCGCGCCGGACAGAGCGGAAAGGTTCGTCCGAAGCCGCCGCGCAACGGTCTCAAGGTCGCCGACCGCCAGCAGATAGCGGTAGGAAAAGGGCTCAAAAGAGCGAAGCCGGACCGTCTTCAGCGGCGCGACGTAGTTGGTGGCGCCGCTCATCGGATCCCGGGAGCCGTTGTACGCGTGGCGTCCGGCGTAGTACTGCTCCGCCGCCGGGACCGCCAGGCCGACGCCGTAGCCGCTCTTGTCGTGCCACATGCAGAAGGCATGGGCCGGGTCGGTCAGCGGGAAGTTCTGGTCTTTGGCGAGGGGCCAGAAGATCAGATCGTCCCGCGAACGGCGCACCCCGGCGTCCTCCCACGTGAAGACGTCCAGCGCCGAGACGACGTAAAACGCCGGCAGCTCCTGCGCGCGCGCCCGGTGGCGAAGGCCGGAAAAGTCCGTAAAACGGTTGTCGACACAGATCACCCCGTCGTCGAGGAAGCGATAGCGGTTTTCCATATACGAGGGCGTGATGCTTCCGACGTGGCCCCAGTCGTACGGCTGGGCCTTGACGCAGATCTCGCCGTCTTCACACCGGACGTCGATCACGCGGGACCGGTTCCCGCCCTTGTCTCCGCCCTGCACCGGGTTGTAGGGCCACGGACTGTCCATGAACTCGCCCGGCTCGTAGGGCGGCTCGTCGCAGCCGTAATAGGACTGCTGGACCAGCCGTCCGGTGTCGAACCGGTTCAGCAGATTGGTATACCCCGCCGGCGCGCGCCGGTCCAGGAGCGAGGCGATCGCGCCGCCCATCTCCAGGGTGACGCCGAGGCGGACCCCGTCCCGCTCGAGAAAGACCTCCCGGGGGACCTCGACGGTGTCCGTCGTCCAGCTTCGGACGGCGGCGCCGCCGAATCCGGAAAAGTCGGGGTCCCGGGCCGTCTTCCCGTCCCCGGCCCCGCGGACCAGCAGGGAGAACGAGCCGTTTTTCGCCGGCTCGAGATAGATCCTGTCGCGCATGCGCTCCCCGTCGATCCGATAGCCCAGCTCCGCCGCCGCGGGGGCTTCGGCGTCGTAAGAGAAAACGATCCGATTGAACCCGTCGTCCATATGCTGCCCTCCCTGCCCGGTCGGTCGCAGACCGGCGCTTTTATTGTACCACGGTTTTGCGGAAGCTTCAACCCGCTTCGCGGGCCGCCCCGGCTTTTTTTCAGCAGGTCCGCCGCCTGGCGGGCGCGGCGGACGGCACACGCAAAAAGAGCGGGACGGCCTTCCCCGTTTCCGGGGAGACCGTCCCGTTCGGTCCGTTCCGGTTCAGTTGAACTTGCCGGGCAGGCGCTTTTCCAACAGGCCGGCCGTGGTCAGGGCCAGCGCCAGCTTGGCCGCGTCCGGCAGCACGAAGGGCACGACGCACCACATCAGCGCGGTGCCGAAGCTGACGGCTCCGCCGCCGCCGTAGACGTGAGCGAACCACAGCGTGCCGAAGGCATAGCACAGCAGAAGCCCCACGGAGAGCGAAACGACCTTCACCGCGGTGCCGCGGCCGAACCGGGCCGTTGCGACCCAATAGCACAGGGCGATGGCCAGAAAGCCCACGAGATACCCGCCCGTGGCGCCGAGCAGCGAGCCGAGTCCGCCGCTGAACTCCGCGAACACCGGGACTCCCACCGCGCCCAGCAGCAGGTATACCGTCACCGCCAGCGTGCCGCGCTTTCCGCCCAGCAGGGACAGCGTGAAGAACACGGCGAAGGTCTGAAGCGTATAGGGCACGGCGCCGGGGATGGACGTCCACGAGCAGACCGCGATCAGCACCGCGGCCAGCGCGATATAGGCCATGTCGACGGCCTTGAGCCGGCGGCCGTTGGAAAGTTTCTTGGTGTCTGTCATGAAAAAGGATCCTCGTTTTTTTCTTTTTGGGGAACGCGCCAAAGGAGACGGGCGCGCCGCCGCGCGGACGCATCCGCGCGGCGGCGAACGGTCTGTTTTTTTAGAACTTGAAGTATTTGGCCAGCAGCCTGTCGGTCCGTCCCGCCAGCGCGCTCAGCTCTTCCGCCGTGGCCTCGCCGTTCAGATAACGGTTCATCATGAGGCCCTCTTCAAAGCAGTATTCGTCGTGGAGCGGGAAATAATTGTCCAGCAGGAAGCGCGCGTAGCGCACGAAGCGAAGCTCGCCCGCCAGATGGTATTCCGGGCTGATGCGGCCCACCGCCACCGAGTAGAAGTCCGTGACGGACCGGACCAGCGCGGCCCGCTCGTTGGCCGGCGAGAACACCAGCGTCTGGCCGATGTTCCAGTTGACGTTGTTGGTGGTGCCGTGGCTGTCGCTGGAGCCCACGACGGGGAACCGGATGCCTTTGGCCCGCGCCTCGTTGTAGTGGACCACCTGGAACTCGTTCTGGTCGAGGTACCGCTCGCCGCCCAGCACCTCGAAGGCGCTGAACTGGTTGCGCTCGAACAGATAGTCGACCAGCTTTTCCGACACGTGGAAGGTGTTGTTGATCCAATAGGGGTGGGCGAAAATGGCGAGGCCGCCCGCCGCCTGGACCTGCTTGAAGCACCACTCACAGGAGGCCGCCGTAAAGGACGGAACGCCCTCGGGATACTCGTTGGCCGCCTCGATGGCCTCGACCTGGCGGTAATACTCCGCCCGGTCTATGACCGGCGGGCACTCGTCCGGCGCGATGCTCCGGACCGCCGGATCGTCGCCCCACTCCTCGTGCTGGCCCTCGCCGTTGTGAAGGCCGTTGATGCTCCACTTGCCGCCGAAGTTGACGATGTGGACGTCGTTGTCCGGCAGGTGGATCTCTTCGCCCGGAACGATGTTCAGCGCGATCTTCGCGTCCCGATAGGCGTCGCGGGCGATCAGGGACGGGGTATAGCGGCGGTGGTCGGTAATGGCGATGAAGTCATAGCCTCCCTTGCGGTAGTTGGCCGCCACATAGGCGGGGTCCTCTTTGCCGTCGGAATAGCGGGTGTGGATGTGCATATCGCCCAGATAGGGGTAGCGGCCCGCCAGATCCTCGCCCACAGAGTACACGGCCAGCTGGACCAGCCGCTCGCGGTCCTCGGGATCCTCGCTCTTGAAGATGCGGATGAAGTGCTGCTGTTCGCCGTGGAAAACGGCGGTGAACCGCAGACAGCCGTCCGCCGACGGAGTCACGAAAATGGTCCGGAAGGCCGAGGGGGCGTCGTTGTGGGGCCAGTCCCGCTCCAGCAGCGGCAGCAGCTGGATGCGATAGGGGCGGTCTTCGAACTTCGGCAGCACCCGCAGGCCCGTCCGCTGCTTCACGGTGATCTCCACCGGAACGTCCGCCCGGAACACCTTGGGCCACACGTCATAATAACAGAGTTCAGTCTTCATCGTTCGTTCCTTTCTTATTTCCCGCCGCGCGGCCGGTCCGTCAGCGCAGCGTGATGATCTCGAATCGGCCCGCCGTGTGCGGGTCGCGGTCCGCGGGCCGTCCCCACAGGTCGCACTTTTTTCCCTCGTGCTCCTCCAGCGCGCAGGTATAGCGCAACGGCGCCGGCTCTTCCCGACAGCTGAACAGCCGGATGCTCCAGCCGCCGTTCTCCGGGATCGCGCCCGTCACCGTCAGCGCGCCGTCGTCGGTGGAGAACACCGTCTTGCCCGCCGTGTCCGGCGCGCCCGCCAGCCGGGCGACGAACATGGGCTCGCCCGCTCTCGCGAACTCCCGCTCGACGCACGCCTCCAGCGCGTTGCCCCGGTGCGGGAACAGAGACCAGCAAAGCTCCGGCCGTCCCGTCAGCTCGTAGTCGCCCCAGAAAAAGCCCGCGAAGCTTCCGAATCCCACGGTCATGGTCAAAAGGCCGTCCCGGAAGGAATAGCCGTTCACCCGGTCGCTCAGGACGGCGACGCCCCGGGTCTCGTCCGCGCTGCAGACGTCGATCCAGTCGTTGACGATGTTGTGGCGGATCTCACCCCAGTCGATGAACGAGGTCCCGCTGCCGAGCCTGCTGCGGCAAACGTCGTACGGCGCGCCCTTGAAGACCGCGTCGTCCCCGTTTCCGAAGGGCACCGCCACGGCCAGCTTCAGTTCTTCGTTATAGCCCGCGCGGCGGCGATAGTTGTGGGGCGCGTTTTCCGGCGGCATCTCGGGGTCGCCCACCCGTTCCGGACTTCTGAAGTCCACCGAGGTGACGAAGTCGATGCGCCGCCCCGTCCGGGTGACGCGGACGACGTTGGTGAACGCGTGGCCGCCCACCGTGCCGCTGACAGCCAGAACGGTGCGCAGCGACGTGTTCTCCAGCACGCGGACCGAGGCCGCCTGCTCCATAGAGTCGCACAGTCGCCCGGCCTTGTGGAAAAAGCCGCGCAAGTATCCCAGAGGACGGTCCGGCTCGACCCACTCGGTGCCGTCCGCCCGCTCGCGCAGGCGCGTGATCGCGCCGCCGCGGGACAGGTCCAGCGTCATCTCCCACACGTCGGTGACGACGTCCACCCGGTCTCCGGAGACGGTCGCCATTCCCTCGAACGGCCGCGGCTCGCGGGTCAGCTCCACGCGGTATTCGCGGCAGCCGATCCCCCGGGTCTCGGCCACGAACGTCAGATCCAGCGCCTCTTCCGACCCGTCGGGGTACAGCCGGGGCTTCGGCACCGGGTCGCCCGGCAGCAGCACGCCGTTGGCGTCGTACCCGAAGCTGGAATAGTTCACTCCGCTGCAGCAGGACGGGACCTCCCGTCCCTCCGGATCGAAGACCCGGGCGCCGCGCCAGCCCTGCGGCAGACCGAGTCGGATGGAGACGCAGTCCCGGTCCGGCTGGGGCATGGTGCTGAACACGCCCAGGCAGATCTCATTCTCCGCCGGGCGCAGCCCGGCCGACAGATCCGTCATGGCCGCCACCGCGTCCGCCTTCAGACTGGCGGCGATCTCCCCGGCGTGGGCGCCCCGGTCCCGGACAAACTCCTGCCAGCGCGGCGACATGGCGCAGATATAGGCGTCGTGGTGCTGGCACCACAGCAGCGCGTCCCACGCGTCGGCCAGCCGCTCCGCCGCCCGGGCGGGCAGCACGCCGAGGCTGTCCGCCAGCATGCAGAGCTTTTCGATCCGGGGCAGCTCGCGCTCCAGCGCGCGGGCGCGGCGCGTGACCGCCGTCAGCTCCGGCGTGCCCCACGGAAGGGCGCAGAGGACGTCCTCCTGCGAGAAGTCCACGTCTCCCTCCATCCGGTCGCCGAAGCGCCGGAAGTATTCGCGATAGGTCAGATACTCGATGTCCTCGCCCTCGACCATGGGGTGGGCCAGCCAGCCCAGATCCTGGAAGGTCATCCCGTTGGCCGCCGGGATGCCCATGGCCGCGCAGCGGTCCGCCAGCGTGTGGACGTTCTCGCGGTCATAGCCCGAGGCGTCCGTGGCGCAGCAGTCGTAAAGCTCTTCGCAGGCATAGCGCACCACCGCGGGGATCCAGGTGCCGTCCGGCGCGTGCAGACGGACGATGCCGCCCGGCATCCTGGCCATATAGCCGCCCCAGCAGGTGGAATTCTTCAGGCTCATCCGCTCAAAGCCGAGTCCGCGCAGGATCTGCGGCAGCTGGGACGTGAAGCACGGCTCCTGCACCGCATAGGTGTCCACCCGGGTACCGGGGAACAGCCCCTCGATCATGGAGATGCCCCGGCGCAGCTGGCGCACGGTGCTCTCGCCGCTGATGGCCCAGTTGAAGGGCTGGGCATAGGCGCCGTTCAGGAACTCGAGCCGCCCCGCCGTGTCCTTTCCGCAGGCGAAGTCGCGCAGGCGCAGATAGAC
>JAEEGL017220596.1_pt1 | contig 11369 bp, 8 predicted proteins | sample 9134231 | NCBI WGS metagenome assembly JAEEGL01 (sample SAMN16246548, study PRJNA631951) | gut metagenome | biome: gut microbiome; feature: rumen; material: fiber-attached | host: Bos | place: Iran: Karaj | collected 2018-10
ATATATGGTTATAAAGGGAAAGACTTCAACGACAACACCAACGGAGTGGTCATAGGCATACCCGTGGGCGTGGCTTACGAATACAAGGGCTTCGTGCTCGACGCGCGCTTTGTCCTGTCGTTGACTGATACCTACAAGGACATCACCAAAGAGTATATCCAAGATGGTAAAAATATCCAGAGAGGTTATTATCTCAACGAGAAGTCGAAAAACAGAAACTTCCAAATCACGCTCGGCTACCGCTTTCGGCTGTGAAGAAAGGCAGATAATCAAGGGGGCAGGTTTTTGATAGGAGATATAACATTCAATCAAAAACCTGCCCCCTTGATAGTGTCAGATGTTATAGATGTTCAAACTGATACATCTTCAACTGCTGCTTCATGACGGTTTTTTTGCCGGAGTTATACACCTCAGTGAAGTGGTAGCCCTCCTGTTCGAAATCTTTCAGGCGCAGTTCGGCGTCGTTGGCACCGATGAGCAGGTATCCCTTTTCGGGTTTGGAGGTGAAGAGCCCGATGCGGTCGCGCATGTAGAAATTGAGTTCGAAGAAATGCACGGGGTCGCCTTTCGCCCGTTCTCCGTCTTCGATATACTCATAGAGGTCGCCTTCGCCCCTCGGCACCTTCTGCTCAACCTCCATGGCGATGTGTTTCACTGACTGGGCGTTGAGCGCGGCGGGTTTCACCACGGCGTCGATGGGGATGTACAGAGCCACGGTCATGAGAATGATGTCGAGCACATGGCGGTGATACGATGATTTCTCGCCCCGGAGCCATTTCCACCAATAGGCGCACAGCAGGCAGGGGATGGCTATCTGCACCCACGACCACACATTCCAGATGGAGTGGAGTTGGTGCACCATGTCGATGCTGTTTTGTGCCCGGCGTCCGTGGAAGAAACTGTCGGGGATATGGATGAACTGGTTCACCACCAGAATGGTGATGAGCATCATGCCGAGGATGGATATGAATCCGCCGTAGATTTTGATGGACTTGTTGCGGTGATCCACCAGCCAATAGATGTATCTGGCGATGAAGAACGCCAAGAACGGATACATCGGCATCAGATAGACGCTGCGCTTACAATCGGGTATGCAATAGAAGATGAAGATGACCACCACGGCGGCGTGTGAGTAGACGATGATGGGGTCGCCCTCTTTCAGCCAGGTGTTGATGCGTTTCCAGACACTGTTCTCCGGTTTGTCTTTTTGTTTCATCTTCTCGCGCCATGTCCGATAGGGTAGGGTGAACAGCGAGATGACAAGCAGGATGACCCAGGGCAGGAAACCGACCAACAAATAAAGGATATTGGCATACCACGGGTTGGTGTGCACCTGATAGGACATCGTGTTGGTCATGCGGCCTACATTCTCCTCCATCGCCAGGTCGAGAAATTCCTGTCCGGCCTGTTGATAAGCGGCATAATACCAGAAAGCGGGTATGATGAGCGACAGTATTCCTATGGTGCACATCCACAGCAGAGCCTTGAAGAAATTGACCCGTCTCATCAGCAGGAACACACCTGTGACCAGACAGGGCAGCAGTGTGCCTATGGGACCCTTGGTGAGCACGCCCAGGCTCATCATCAGCACAGCCACCCACGGCACGCCCTTCATGCCGCGCTCATACCACCGATACAGGCGGTACATGGCAGTGACGGTGAAGAACGTGAGCATCATATCCACACGGCAGTTGAATCCTTGTCGGTGAAATTCATTGCAGGTGAAACAGATGACCACGGTGAGCAGCGCCGTGAACATATTACGCCGTTTGGCGAAGAACGAGAAGGTGAGCAGACACAGCGAGATGAAAGCGACAGCAGACGGCAGACGCGAGGTGAACTCGTTCACTTCGCCCCAGACGTATGACACCGCAGCGATACACCAATGGAAGAAAGGAGGTTTATAGGCTATCTCTCCCACGCTGTTGCGCGGAAGTATCCAGTTGCCTGACTCCAACATATTGTACGATACGATGGCTTCACGCGGCTCACCTTTCGTGTTGAAGTCGTAGATATCCAAGAAGGGTATCACAAGCACGATAAAGGTGAGAAATAAAACCCAAAATACCTTTTTCTTCGTCATTATTTTAAGAAGTTAAGGAAGTTAAAGAAGTTATCGCTCACTGCGTTCGCTGAGAAGTTAAAGACAATGGTCCTCTAATGGTTTAGGGTTGAGTGTAGTGGGTTTAGTGTTCTTGACACATCTCTTGCTTTTAACCTTTTGCCCCTTACCACTCCCTCCCTTTGGAGAGGGCAGGGGAGGGTTTTGGAGTTCTTATTTCGTCGTTGCCGTGATGGTGTTTCTGTTACCTTTGATGTTGGTGACAAATGCCTTGGCTGAGCCGAAATTAAGGTTCATGTCTATTCTCACGGGGATATGGTTGGCATCGTCGGTGACATAGAATGTGGCCAGTTCACGCCATTTCCGTTTCCGTTTGCTGTATTCGGTGTAGGTGAGTTTCAGGCAGCGGTATTTCACGCCGTTGTCGCCTTTAATGGTCTCTTTGCCATTATATTTCAGTGTTGCTTCTTCCACACCGTTACCGTCGGCCACTGGCAGTTTGAGCGTGTAACCCGGTTGCCATTTTGAGTTGTCGAAATTGCGGGCTCGGATGAAGAGGTTGAGCATGTCAACCACACATCTTTTGTCACTGGCGTTGGTCCATTTACCAGGATTCTTGTCTTTCTTGCGGAACATCCTCATGTTGCACCTGTCAGAGGTATAGGTATAGAACACCTCGTCTATGGTGTAGTGCTTGCCCTCTTCGGCTCCTTTACGGAAATAAAGGGGAACGAGTTGTGTCGAGAGGTATGAGAGCAGCGTGTCGCGCATGGTGAATACGGCGTCGAGTTTGCCGTTTCCCCTTGTTATCAGGCTGCATCTGTAGGCTTCTTTGCCCTGATAGTTGCTTTTTACGGTCGACATGGATGCGACACCCACTTTTACCCATACGAATTTCCAGTTGAAGTAGAGGTTGTATGTCAGATACTCCCCTGATTGGAAAGCCGTGTTATTCATTGTGCACTGCGCATGTGACGTGGTCAATGAGAGCAGCGTTACGCACAAGGCGATGAAAAATCTTTTCTGTTTCATTTATATACTGTTTTAGGTATGTATTCAATGCCAAGTTTATTGGCTCGGTCGATATTCCGTTGTTTGATTTTCTTTTCTTTTTCCGCTTTTTGCTTGGTGATGGCACTTGGTTTCAGATGTTCACTGTTTCCGTTGGTGAGCACCCAGGTCTTCTCCACTGTCCACTTCGCTTTACACTCCACTTTTTCGGGGTAGTAATACAGGGCTTCCGGCTGTTGGTCGGCGTCGTAGTTGCCTGTGTCCCAGATGCCGTTGTTGTTGTCGTCCTCAAAGGCTCTTAGGTAATAGATACCCGGTTTGACATATCGGAAGAAGACGGTGCCCTTATTGCTCGTTTGCTCTTTCAGGGGTTTGTCCTGTCCGTCGAGCAGTTGCACCACGCATGGTTTGTCTGTGCCGGTCAATTGCAGGGTGATGGTGGTGTATTCATCCTCGGTTTTCATTTTTATTCCCTGCTTATATTTGTTGTTCACATGACCGTAAATATCGGCGATGCCAGCCGAGTCTATCTCAAAACTGTATTCATACCCCTCGGTCCACCGTCCGTCGGGGGTGTTGGGTGTTATCTGGTAGAATCGTTTCACTTCGCCGGCATTCCGGTTGCGATATCCTCCCTGCGGCGACATATGGTATCCGATGTCCTCCCACGTCGAGTCCGCTTTCTCATAGAGATGGATGGCGGTGGTGTCGATGTATGCCAAAGGATAATCTACGTTGAAACGGAAGCAGTCATCGGGGTTCATATCCTTTGAATTGCCTTTGATTTCAAGGAAGGGCACTGGCATTTCCGTCTGGAAGGGCTGTCCTTTCTTCTTGGCTTTCTCTTGGCGTTTCTCCCATTTCTCGCGTGTTTTCGCCAATTCCTTCATCCTGCGCTCATAGGGCACCTTCGACAAGATATTGAGCGTGTCATGCTGCCACACCAGTTGGCCCAGGCTGTCCGTGGAGTGGAATTTCAGAGCCATGCGCAGTGTGTCCTGGTTGATGAGGGCAGAATCGCGCAGCCAATAGGTGAGCGAGTCGCGCTGCGGGGTGTGCTCTACAAGGAAGGCGTTGGCGGCGTCGAAGTTCAGGCCCTCGATCTCGGGCAGGATGCTGTCGCCGTAACTGAAGAAGAGGCTGAACCGTTCAGGGTTGGCCCGTTCCTTATTTCCCAGATACCTGTCGGTCTGCTGTTCGGTGAATGCCCGTAGCACGATGTCATCGGGCAGGAAATGGGTATAACCCGTTTGTAAGATGTCTTCTATGTGCAGAGAGTCGCGCCAGATGGTGTCTTGTCTGACATCGGGTTTGCACGTCGGGGTGATGATGTCGTGGTTGAATGCCAGTTTCTCGCTTTTTTGTGAGAAGCGGTAGTCACCGTCGGCATCATGCAGCGCAAAGACGCGGTATTGTCCCTCGGCCAGGCCTTTGATGACGAAATGCCCTCTACTGTCTGTGCGCGACACCCTGAGCAACGGCTGTGTCTTAAATGCGCTGTCGGCCAGATTGTCATACAATCCCACGAGTATGCCCTTGATCGGCTCCATGTTCATGGCCTCGACCACATAACCGCTTATCTCCAATGTGTCAATCTCTCCGCCGGTAGAGAAACTATAGGTGAAATTTCCCAGAGGGTTGCCCTCGTTGTTGTCGCTGATGGCATCGCTGAAATCGATGGTGTAGGTGGTGTTGGGTTTGAGCGTGTCCTTCAGTTCCACGATAATGCGCTTGCCAGCCGCCTTGATTTCGGGCATTTCCATCTGTGGGGGTGAGACGACCACCTTCTCCGAGGCGTTCTCCAGTTTGATGAACTCGTCGAAGTAAATGCTTATTTTCTGTGCGTTCACATCGGTTGACCTGTCCTCAGGCATACAAGCCATAACCCGGGGTGGTGTCTCGTCGTACCACCCCCCGTCGGGATGCCCCATCTTGGCACATGACCAAAACGTCAACAGACAGAGGCAAAGGCCAGTATAAACTATATATTTCTCTCGGATGGTCAATTTTTGAGGTTTTGGGTTGTAAGTTTTTTAAGGTCCCTTAAAGCCAGATGTGATGGCTCAACTTCTTTAACTATTAATGTTTTCCTGTTCACCCTTGTTGATGATTTCCAGCAATTCTTCGATGGTTTTGCGGTTGTTGGAGAGCCGGGGCACTTTGTGCTGACCGCCCAGTTTGCCTTTTCCTTTCAACCAGTCGTTGAAGAGGTTCTTCGGCGCTTTGATGATTTCCAGATGCTGCAAGGTAATGTCTTTATAGCGTTTCGCCTCGTAGTCGCTGTTTATCTCTTGTAGTTTCTTGTCGAGCAGGTCAGCGAAGGTGTCGAGGTTGTCGGGCTCTTTCGCAAACTCTATGATCCACTGGTGGCGGCATTTGGCGTTGCCGTCCATGAACACCGGAGCGGCAGTGTATTCCAACACTTCGGCCCCCGTCTTTTGGCAGGCGTGTGCCAATCCTTGCTCGGCATTGTCAACAATCAGTTCTTCGCCAAAGGCATTGATGAAATGCTTAGTGCGTCCGGTGATGATGAATTTGTAAGGATTGGTTGACACAAACTTCACGGTGTCGCCGATGATGTATCTCCACAGACCGCAGGTGGTGGAAATGACCATGGCGTAGTTCACACCAGTTTTCACACCTGAGAGCGGCACTACCGTCGGCTGTTCGTTGTCGAACTCGTCCATGGGGATGAACTCGTAGAACACGCCATAGTCGAGCATGAGGAGCATCGCCGGGTCTGTGAGGTCGTTTTGAATGCCGAAAAACCCTTCGCTTGCATTGTATGTCTCCATGTAATGCATGTCGGGTTTGGTGATGAGTTGCTCATACTGTTTGCGGTAGGGCGTGAAGGCCACTCCCCCGTGGAAGAACACCTCTATATTGGGCCACACCTCCTCGAGATGTGTCTTTCCTGACAGTTCCATAACCCGGTTCAAGACGGAGTACATCCATGAAGGCACTCCCGACAGGTTGGTGATGTTCTTTTTGATGGTCTCTTGAGCGATACGTTCGCGTTTGACTTCGAAGTCGCTTAGCAGCGCCGTTTGTTTCTTGGGCACGCGGATGAAATTGACCACCGGATTGATGTTTTCAATGAGGATGGCGCTGAGGTCGCCCACCAAACTGTTGTTGATGTTGTAGTTTGACGAGTGACTGCCGCCGAGAATCAGTCCTTTTCCGCTGAAAATCTGGCTTTTGGGGTTGTTGAGCAGGTAGAAGGCCATGCAGTCGAATCCGCCGGCATAATGCACATCGTGTAAGCCCTCGTTGCTCACGGGAATGAACTTGCTCTTGTCGTTGGTCGTGCCCGATGATTTGGCATACCACTTCACGATGCCCGGCCAGAGCACATCGGCTTCGCCGTGGCGCATACGGTCAATGTCGGCCTTGAGCTCCTCGTATGTGTTCAGCGGCACATTGGCAGTGAAATCCTCATACCGTTTGATGGTACTGAAGAGATGCTTCCTTCCGTACTCCGTGTCTGTGGCCCTGCTCATGAGATGCCTCAACACTTCGCTTTGAAGTGCCTCCGCGTCGTAATTGTGGCGCTCCAGGTCTTTCTGCCTGTTGCGGAAGAACCATGAGGCGATGCTTGTTATTCCCATAATCACAATATATTGAAATGCAAAAATAAGCCAATCTTTTGGAAAACCGCGCTTTTTTATAAAATTTAATATTATAGGGTGTCATAAAAACCGTTTCAATCTGATTTTTATGACACCCCAAATGTTCAGCATTCCCCGTTGAATGCGGCAGTTTCCGCTGCGGCTATGATATCTTCTTTGCTCATCTGAGGCAGTTTGACGGAGATGTCGCTCAGATCGAAATCATCTTGGTGATGATCGGTTTCTCCGGATGTTTTGGTTTCTCCGGATGAACTGGAATCTCTTGAATCCATGAGATGCTCTGACTCTTCAGGATTATCGGTCTCATTGGCATCTTCGATTACTCTGCTCTCATCTGGCTCATTTATCTCTCCGAGTTCTGTCACGGATATGGGCTCTTCCTCCATTTTTGTCCGTTGCGACTTGCTGGCAAAGATGCTCTCTATGAGTTGCGGTTCGCGTCTCAACCGTTCAAGTGTCAGTTGCGATGCCTCCTGCTGGCTCTCTTTCTTGGAGTATCCTTTTCCTGTGCAGCACTTCACGCCTTCGAGCACAACCACATATTGGAATGTCGGACTGCCCGTCTCGTCTTTGTTCTGTTTTACCAGTTCATACTCGATTTGCACTTTGTTTTTCTGGCTCCACTCTATCAGTTTGCTCTTGAAGTTGACTTCCTTGTAAGCCACCTTGTCGATATTGATGAGTTGTTTGAGGATACGTTTCTGGATGAATCTCATACAAGCATCGTATCCCCTGTCGAGATAGATGGCGCCCACAAGCGCCTCGAACGCATTTCCGCCCATATAGTTGTTATGCGAGGAAATGTGCCCGGAGGATACAATCAGTTTGGTGAGACCCGTCTCTTCGGCCAGTTTGTTGAGTGTGTCGCGCTGAACGATTTTGCTGCGGGTGTTGGTCAGGAACCCTTCTTTACGCTTTTGAAAGTGACGATAGACAATATCGCCGACGACGGCGCCGAGAATGGCGTCGCCGAGAAACTCCAGCCGTTCGTTGTTCAGGGGTTTTCCTTTTTCCCGCCGCATGATGCTTTTGTGCATCAGGGCCAGTTTGTAGTAACGGATGTCTTTCGGATAAAAGCCGATGATGTCGTATAGAGCCGAAAAAAGCTCCTTCTCCTTACGGAAAGGGAGCCTTATTCTGTCGAATAAATTATTCAGCATATTTTTTGAAAACTACACAGGCATTGTGACCGCCGAAACCGAACGTGTTGCTGATGGCAGCACGGACGGTGCGTTTCTGAGCCTTGTTGAATGTGAAATTCAGATTGTAGTCTATTTCTTCATCTTTATCGTCTTCAGCGTGGTTGATGGTCGGCGGAATGATGTCGTTCTTGACTGCCAACACGGCCACCATAGCTTCGATGGCTCCTGCTGCACCGAGCAAGTGTCCAGTCATCGATTTGGTGCTGCTGATATTCAGTTTGTATGCTGCGTCGCCGAACACGTCTTTGATGGCTTTCGACTCGGAGATGTCGCCAACGTGTGTGGAAGTGCCATGCACGTTGATGTAGTCGATATCCTCGGGTTTCAATCCGGCGTCTTCCAATGCGCTTTCCATCACCAGTTTAGCGCCCAGACCTTCGGGATGCGATGCGGTGATGTGATAAGCGTCCGCGCTGAGGCCTTCGCCCACCATCTCGGCATAAATCTTGGCACCGCGAGCCTTGGCGTGCTCCAGTTCCTCAAGAATAAGGCAACCGGCACCCTCGCCCATGACGAAACCGTCGCGTGAGGCGCTGAACGGACGTGAGGCATGCTGCGGGTCATCATTGCGGGTCGAGAGGGCTTTCATGGCGTTGAAACCGCCCACGCCTGCTGCGCAGATAGCGGCTTCGGCACCGCCACCCAGCATCACGTCGGCCTTGCCCAAACGTATCTGGTTGAATGCGTCGGCCAGTGCGTTGCTCGATGAGGCGCAAGCCGATGTGGTGGTGTAGTTGGGTCCGTGGAATCCGTACATGATGGATATCTGTCCGCTGGCGATGTCGGCAATCATCTTCGGGATGAAGAAAGGATTGAACTTCGGTCCGTCGGCCTCGTGCAGGGCAAAGTATTTCACCTCTTCCTCGAAGGTCTTCAGTCCGCCGATACCCACACCGTAAATCACGCCGATGCGGTTCTTATTCACTGTTTCCAGGTCCATGCCACTGTCGGCCACGGCCTGCATGGCAGAGATGACGGCCAGTTGGGTATAACGGTCCATCTTTCTTGCCTCTTTGCGGTCTATGAATTGTGAGATGTCAAGGTTTTTGACCTCACAAGCGAATTGTGTTTTGAAATTAGTGCTGTCGAAATTGGTGATAGGAGCGGCTCCGCTCACACCTGCTAAGAGGTTTTTCCATGTTTCCTCAGGTGTATTTCCCACAGGGGTGACAGCGCCCAGACCTGTGACAACAACTCTTTTTAATTCCATAATTGAAGAATACCTATTTTAATATTTATGGTTTATAGTTAGGGGCTTTGTACATAAAGTGCAACGCCAGAAACTATAAACCATAAAAGAAGTGGAAATCAGACTTATTTTGCGTTTGCCTCGATATAAGCGATGGCGTCGCCCACAGTGCTGATCTTTTCTGACTGGTCATCGGGGATAGAGATACCAAACTCTTTCTCAAATTCCATAATCAGTTCCACGGTATCAAGAGAGTCTGCACCCAGATCGTTGGTGAAGCTTGCTTCGGGTTTAACCTCTGCTTTGTCTACACCCAGTTTTTCTACGATGATGCTAGTCACTTTGTCTTCAATTGCTGACATAATTCTTTCTAATTAAAATGTTTATAAATAATACTTTCTAACTCAAAATCGGGTGCAAAGGAACAAATAATAATTGATGTGTGCAAATTTTTTCACAAAAAAAGAGCGTTTTTTGCACACTACCCCCAACATTGTGCATAAAATTTTACCCCATTTTGATTAAAATCAATTATTTTGAGCCCTTTTCTTTTGTATTGTATATGAAAACGTGTATATTTGCACATCGATAATTCTTAAAACAATCACTTATGTCTAATACACAACATTATAATGAAATCTTCCGACAGGTGATACGTGATTACCATGTATATGACCATGTAGATACAGAGATTAAAAACCCATTTGACGACGGCACGCTCGAAAACCGCCTTTATCTGAAATGCTGGATTGATACCGTGCAGTGGCATTTGGAAGACATCATACGCGACCCGAATATCGACCCTGTTGACGCGTTGGCATTGAAACGGCGTATCGACCGCAGCAATCAGGACCGCACCGACCTGGTAGAGCAGATTGACTCGTATTTCCGCCAGTTATATGCCGATGTGACTGTGCTGCCCGATGCGCGTATCAACACGGAGAGCCCCGCTTGGGCCATCGACCGTCTGTCTATCTTGGCGCTGAAGATTTACCACATGCAGGAGCAGGCCGAGCGTACCGATGCCTCTGAGGAGCATCTGGCACGCTGTCGCCAAAAACTTAATGTGCTGCTCGAACAGCAGGTTGACCTCTCCACCGCCATCGACCAATTGCTCGAAGATATCGCTGCCGGTCGCAAATATATGAAGGTCTATCGCCAGATGAAGATGTATAACGACCCCTCGACCAACCCCGTTCTGTACGGGAAGAAGTAAAACCCTCGAACCCCACCCCGTCTCCGAAACCTACTTCCCTTTAACTTTTCCAAAAAGTGCAACACCTTCTCATCATCCGTTTTTCCGCTTTAGGCGATGTGGCCATGCTGGTGCCTGTGGTCAGTTCGTTGGCACATCAGTATCCTGACATGCACATCACCGTGCTGAGCCGTCGCTTTGCAAGGTCGCTGTTTGAGGGTCTGGCGGGCAACGTGGGGTTCATGGAGGCGGACCTGAAAAACGATTATCACGGCATACACGGTCTCAATGCGCTTTACCGGCGGCTGAAGGCGAAACATTTCACGGCTGTGGCCGATATGCATGGTGTGCTTCGCTCGAAATATCTGAGTTGGCGTTTCAAGATTGACCGCAACCCCGTGAAATCGATCAATAAGCACCGCAAAGGCAAGCATCGTCTGGCAGCCAAGACGGGGAAGGTGATGGAGCAACAACCCACGTCATTTCAAAACTATGCCGATGTGCTGGCGCGATTGGGGTATCCTGTACAACTGGAGTTCCGCTCTATATTCGGTGAAGGTCGCGGCGATTTGCGTTTGTTGCCCAAGACAATAGGCGAGAAAGGCACTGATGAGCAATGGATAGGTATCGCTCCCTTTGCGGCACATGAGGGGAAAATCTTGCCCCTTGAAACCATGGAGCAGGTCATCGCCACCCTCTCAGAGCGTCTTCCCAAGGCCCGTTTCTTCCTCTTTGGCGGTGGTGACAAGGAGAAGGCGCAGTTTGAGGTTTGGTGCGACCGCTATCCGCGTTGCGTGAATGCCTCCGCACAGTCGGCGGGATTGTTGCAGGAACTTATCATCATGAGTCATCTCGATGTGATGGTGTCGATGGACAGTGCCAATATGCATCTGGCATCACTCACAGGCACGCCCGTAGTGAGCGTATGGGGTGCCACCCATCCCTACGCAGGGTTCATGGGTTGGGGACAAACCGAGGAAAATGCTGTCCAGACAGACCTTCCCTGCCGCCCGTGCAGTGTCTATGGCAACAAACCCTGCCACCGCGGCGATTTCGCCTGCATGCGACAAATCAAAGCAGA
>JAEEGL010559417.1_pt1 | contig 11368 bp, 5 predicted proteins | sample 9134231 | NCBI WGS metagenome assembly JAEEGL01 (sample SAMN16246548, study PRJNA631951) | gut metagenome | biome: gut microbiome; feature: rumen; material: fiber-attached | host: Bos | place: Iran: Karaj | collected 2018-10
AGGGTGGTCACCCGTGAAGAACTGTTCCAGGGTGATGAAGTTGCCCAGCGACTTGCCCATCTTTTGCCCGTTGATGGTGATCATGTTGTTGTGCATCCAGTAGTGCCCCATCGGGTGCCCCTGCGAGGCCACGGCCTGTGCAATCTCGCACTCATGGTGTGGGAAGACCAGGTCCATGCCGCCGCCGTGGATGTCGAACTCTTCGCCTAAGTATTTGCGGCCCATGGCCGTGCATTCGCAGTGCCAGCCGGGGAATCCCTCAGAGTCCAGCTCATGGTGGTGTCCGCCGTCCTCGGGAATGTCGAAGTCCACCTTCCAGCGCATGATATGCTCCGGCTGTGCCTTCTTCCAAAGGGCGAAGTCGGCCTGGTTGCGCTTCTCGCCGACGCCGTCGAGCTCGCGCGAGGCGTCCTTCACGTTCTCCAGAGTGCGTCCGGAGAGGATGCCGTACTTATGCTGCTTGTTGTAAGCCTCGATGTCGAAGTAGATAGAGCCGTTCGACTCGTAGGCAAACCCGTTGTCGAGAATCTGCTGCACCAGCTCGCGCTGCTCCAGGATATGACCGGTGGCGTGCGGCTCAATCGAGGGTCGCAGACAGCCCAGGGCGTCCATCGAGTCGTGGTATCGGTTGGTGTAGTATTGGGCGATTTCCATCGGCTCCAGCTGTTCCAGCCGGGCCTTCTTGGCAATCTTGTCCTCCCCCTCGTCGGCATCGTTCTCCAGGTGTCCCACGTCGGTGATGTTGCGCACGTAGCGCACCTTATAGCCCAGGTGGCGCAGGTAGCGGAACAGGATGTCGAAGGTGATGGCTGGCCGGGCATGCCCCAGGTGCGGGTCGCCGTAGACGGTAGGTCCGCAGACGTACATGCCCACGTTGGGGGCATGCAGCGGCTTGAAGAGCTCCTTCTGCCGCGTCAGGGTATTGTAGATGACGAGTCTTGATTCCATAAAGCTTTTTCCTTTTATTTATTATAATTGTGGCGCAAAGTTACGAATAATTCGCCGTTTGGCCAAAAAAGCGGGCTTGGTTTTTCCGTTTGACCGTTTTTTTTCCTTTATTGACAAGAAAGGAGCACTGTTTGTAGGGGAAAAAGGGTAACTTTGCCTGCAATATGAAACTACAACGACTATTCTTTACAACGGCCGTCATGCTGACGGCACTGACCGCCGGTGCACAGCGCCTGGGCGGCAACCCGATTGCCGAGGGGTGGTATGCCGACCCCGAGGGCGCAGTGTTCAAGGGGCGCTACTGGGTGTTCCCGACGACGAGCGACGTGTATGAGAAACAGCTGTTCTTCGATGCCTTCTCGTCGAAGAACCTCCGCAAGTGGAAGAAACACCCACGGGTGCTGACGGCCGAGAACGTCAGCTGGGCGCGCATGGCGATGTGGGCGCCGTCGGTGGTCGAGAAGGACGGCCTCTTCTACTTCTTCTTCGCCGCCAACGACGTCCATGCGGGCGAGGTGGGCGGCATCGGCGTGGCCACGAGCCGACGGCCGCAGGGGCCCTATAAGGATGCGCTGGGCCGGCCGCTCATCGGCGAGATAGTCAACGGCGCGCAGCCCATCGACCAGTTCGTCTTCCGCGATGACGACGGCCAGTGGTATATGTTCTACGGCGGCTGGGGCCACTGCAACGTGGTGCGACTCGCTGCCGACCTGCTCTCCCTGCAGCCCTTCGCCGACGGCACGATGTATAAGGAGGTGACGCCCGAGGGCTACGTTGAGGGCCCATTCATGCTGAAGCGTGGGGGGAAATACTACTTCATGTGGAGCGAGGGCGGCTGGGGCGGCCCGGACTATTCGGTGGCCTACGCCATAAGCGACTCACCGCTGGGCCCCTTCCGCCGCATCGGCAAAATCCTGCAGCAGGACCCTGAGGTGGCCACCGGTGCCGGTCATCACTCAGTCATCAAGGACCGCCACAGCGACCAGTACTACATCGTCTACCACCGCCGGCCGCTGGGCGACACGGGGCGCGACCACCGCGTGACGTGCATCGACCGCCTGGAGTTCGATGCCGACGGGCATATCCTGCCGGTGCGCATGACGCGATAGGAAGAAACCCATCATGCAGGGACTCCCGCAGAGAATCCATTCTACTAAATATTTAAAACCAAAGTAAGTAATAATGAAACTAAAGGTAATCGCAGCTATCTGCTGCATGACAGTGAACATGAACGCACAGACACCACAGCAGCGGACAGCCTACATGGTGTCCGACGCCCACCTGGACACCCAGTGGAACTGGGACGTGCAGGCCACCATCAAGAGCTACATCTGGAACACGATGGTGCAGAACTTCCACCTGCTGCGCCAGTACCCCGACTACATCTTCAACTTCGAGGGGGGCGTGAAGTATGCGTGGATGAAGGAGTATTACCCCGAACAGTATGAGGAGCTGAAGCGATGGGTGGCCTCGGGCCGCTGGCACCTGACGGGAAGCTCGTGGGACGCCTGCGAGACCATCGTCTGCTCGCCCGAGTCGTGGCTGCGCAACGTGCTGCTCGGCCAGACCTTCTACCGCCAGGAGTTCCAGAAGGAGGGCACCGACATCTTCCTGCCCGACTGCTTCGGATTCCCCTACACCATGCCGACGCTGATGGCCCACTGCGGACTGGTGGGCTTCTCCAGCCAGAAGCTGATGTGGCGCACGGCCCCCTTCTATGAGGGCAACAAGAAGTATCCCTTCACCGTGGGCGTCTGGCGCGGCATCGACGGCAGCGAGGTCTTCATGACCCACGGCTTCGGCTACGGACAGCGCTTCCAGGACGGCGAGGACCTCAGCCACAGCGAGATGCTGCGGCGCGAGGCCGACGAGAGTCCGCAGGGCCTGCTCTACCGCTATTACGGTACGGGCGACATCGGCGGCTCGCCCACCGTAGGCTCCGTCCGCGCCCTGGAGAAGGGACTGAAGGGCGACGGGCCCGTGAAAATCATCTCGGCCACGAGCGACCAGATTTACAAGGACTTGGCAGCCGCCCCCACCACCCTCCCCCACTTCGACGGCGAGCTGACCATCGACCTGCACGGCAACGGCTGCTACACGTCGCAGGCCGCCATGAAACTCTATAACCGCCAGAACGAGCACCTGGGCGACGCCGCCGAGCGCGCGGCCGTCATGGCCGACTGGGCCGGGGCCTATAAGTATCCCATCCGGCTGATGACCGACGCATGGCGCCGCGTCATCTGGCATCAGTTCCACGACGACCTGACGGGCACCTCCATTCCACGTGCCTACGAGTTCTCATGGAACGACGAGCTGCTCTCGCTGAAGCAGTTCTCCGATGTGCTCACCACCAGCGTGGGCGGCGTCGTCAGAATGATGGACACCAACGTCGGCGGCACGCCCGTAGTGGTATATAATAATGAGTCCCACGAGCAGGCCCACCCCCTACCCCTCCCCAAGGGCGGAGAGTCTGGTCAGTACCGGGTCGTCGGGCCTGACGGCAAGGAGGTGCTCTCGCAGGTAGTTGATAATAATGGTAAGAGGGAACTTTTGTTTGAGGCCAAAGCGCCTGCCATGGGCTTCGCCGTCTATAACGTCCAGACCATCAAGGGCAAGAAACTATCCAACCTCGCCTCCCTTAGGGAAGGGTCGGGGGCGGGCTCCGGCGTGGCCCTCTCCAACTCCGTCTATAATGTCACGGTCGATGCCAACGGCGACATCACCTCGCTCTACGACAAGCAGGCACGGCGCGAGCTCGTGGCCGACGGCCGGCAAATCCGCCTGGTGGTCTTCGACGACTGCCGCTCGGAGGCCTGGCCCGCCTGGGAAATCCATAAGCGCACCCTCGACAAGGCGCCGCTGCCCATCCACGACGACGTCAGCGTCGCCCTTGAGGAGGACGGCCCCCTGCGCAAGTCGATTTGCATTAAGAAGAAATACGGCAAGACGCAGATTACCCAGCACATACGCCTCTACGAGGGCAGTCAGGCCCGCCGCATCGACTTCGAGAACGCGGTCGACTGGCAGTCGGAGAATGCCCTGCTGAAGGCTGAGTTCCCGCTGAGCGTCAGCAATGCTGAGGCCACCTACGACATTGGCCTCGGCTGCATCAGGCGCGGCAACAACCGCGACAACCAGTATGAGGTCTACAGCCACGAATGGACCGACCTGACCGACCGCTCGGGCCAGTATGGCGTCACCATCCTCAACGACTCGCGCTACGGCTGGGACAAGCCAACGGACAACACCCTGCGCCTGTCGCTGCTCTATGCCCCGAAGCCCGGCGGCGGCTATGTCTATCAGGCGCATCAGGACAAGGGCCACCATGTGTTCACCTATAGCCTTGTGGGCCATGAGGGCGACCTCAACCTGGTCGACGCCGCCCGCGAGGCTGCCACGCTGAACAGTCCGCTGCGCGCCTTCACCGCCCCGAAGCATAAGGGTCAGCTGGGCCGCACGTTCTCGTTCGCCGAGTCGAGCAATCCCAACGTCATCGTCCGCACCATGAAGCGGGCCGAGGTCAGCGATGAGTATGTCGTGCGCGTCCATGAGCTTAGCGGCAAGGGCGAGCAGCAGACGACGCTCCGCTTCGCTGCCGACATCGTGAAGGCGGTCGAGGCCGACGGCACGGAACAGTCGCTGTATCAGGCCGTGGCCAATGGCCGCGAACTGAAGTTCACCATCAAGCCCTTCAGCGTGAAGACCTTCAAGCTGAAGCTGCGCCAGCCCGACCAGCAGCCGACCGCCGCGAAGCAGCAGGCCCTGGCGCTGCCCTACAACCAGAAGTGCTTCACGTTCAATGGATTCCGCGGCGAGGCCGACTTCGAGGGTGGCTATAGCTATGCCGCCGAACTGATGCCCGCCGAGGGCCTCACCGTCGACGGCATCGACTTCTGCTTCGGCGAGCGCGACGGCCGGAACGGACTCGTCTGCCGTGGCGACACCCTGCTGCTGCCTGAGGGACAGACGTTTACGCACGTCTATCTGCTGGCTGCCAGCAACAAGGGCGACCGACAGGCCTCGTTCCGCGTGGGCACCAGCGAACAGCAGGTCGAAGTGCCCTTCTACTCCGGCTTCGTCGGACAGTGGGGCCACGACGGTCAGACGCACGGACACCTGAAGCAGGCTCAGGTGGCCTGGGTGGGCACCCACCGACACTCGCCCCAGGGCGACGAGGCCTATGAGTTCACCTATATGTTCAAGCTGCGCTTAGACGTGCCGAAGGGTGCCACCCGCCTCATTCTGCCAAACGATGAGCATGTGGTGGTCTTTGCGGCCACCGCCGCGGCCGACGACGTCAACGCAGCGCCCGCAGCGCCGCTCTTCAGGACCAGCAACCGCGACGACCTCACCTATCTCAAGGCCGACGAACAGAAGGCCACCGCCGGACCGAGCCTGCTCAAGGGGGCTCAGATTCTGAGCTACTCCGGCTACGTCAACGACCGCGAGCGCCCGGAGATGCTCGTCGACGGCAACCCCGACACCAAGTGGTGCGACACCCACCGTGCGCCCAACTACATCTCGTTCGACCTCGGTGCCGTGAAGCCCGTCAGCCGCTGGCACCTGCTCAATGCGGGCAGCGAGATGCAGGCCTACGTCACGCGCACCTGTCTGCTGCAGGGACGCAGCAACGAGCAGGAGGAATGGCAGACGCTCGACATGATTGACGGCAACCGACAGAACGACATCGACCGCACCTTCCAGCCCGCCAGCGTCCGCTACGTCCGCCTCTACGTCGTGGGGCCCACGCAGGAATCGGGCATGGATGCCGTCCGCATCTACGAGTTCGACTTGTGGTAAGCCTGCGTGTCTCGAAACGTCTCGCGGCCGGAGACACAGTGTTTCTCCCGATGAAACACTGTGTTTCCGACCGCGAAACACTTTTTGTGATTGTAGTTTAACGATTTTAGAATGAATTCTTTTGTTTTGCGCTCGACTTTTCGTAACTTTGCAGCCACAGATAACCCAAAACAAAGGCTTTATGAAACAAGACAAAGAGAACCAGCTCAGCCGGCGCGACTTCCTGCGCCGAATGGGCATCGGCATGGGGTCGGCCGTGGCCCTCAGTGCGCTGGAACCGCTTCGCGCTCTGGCAGAACCTGCTGAGGAGCCCAAGACGGGCCAGCCGCTCATGACCTACCGCACGCAGAACGGCACGGGCGAGAAGATTTCGCTGCTGGGATTCGGCATGATGCGACTGCCGAAGGACCAGGACGAGGTGAACCGACTGGTGGACCATGCCCTGGCTAACGGCGTGAACTACTTCGACACGGCTCCCATGTACGGCGGCGGACATAACGAGACGGCCACGGGCGAGGCCCTCAGCCGCCATCCCCGCGACCGATACTACGTGGCCACGAAGATGTCGAACTACAACGAGGCAACATGGCCCATTGAGGAGTCGAAGAAGATGTACTACAGCTCGTTTGAGAAACTGCGCGTGGAGTATATCGACTACTACCTGCTGCACGGCATAGGACAGGGCGGCATGAAAAACCTGCACGGACGGTTCCTCGACAACGGTCTGCTCGACTTCCTGCTCGAGGAGCGCAAGGCCGGACGCATACGCCACCTCGGATTCTCATACCACGGCGACGTGGAGGCCTTCGACTACCTCGTTGACCATCAGGACGAGTACCACTGGGACTTCGCCCAGATTCAGATGAACTTCCTCGACTGGCGCCACGCCTCGATGGGCGGAGGCCGGCGGCGCGATGCCGATGCCGAATACCTCTACAGCAAACTGGAAAAGGCCGGCATTCAGGCCGTCATCATGGAGCCCTTCCGCGGCGGACGGCTGAACAACATGCCGGAGGAATGGCAGAAGGCTCTCAGCGACGCACGCCCCGGTGCTTCCGTTGCCTCATGGGCCTTCCGCTGGGTGGGCAGCTATCCCAACGTGCTGACCGTGCTGAGCGGCATGAACCGCATGGAGCACCTCGAGGACAACCGGAAGTCTTATTCGCCCCTGGAGCCCTGCAACGAGGCCGAGAAACTGCTGCTGGCCAAGGTGGCCGATGCCATCAGCGGCATCCCCACCATTCCCTGCACCACCTGCGCCTACTGCATGCCATGCCCCTACGGGGTGGACATCCCCGCAAACTTCGCGTTCTATAACGAGTGTGTGGACAAGAAGCTGCTCCCGCTGCCCGACAAGACGGCCACCGACTACGACCAGCGCCGCCAGCTGTTCCTCGACGAATACATGAAGGCTGTTGGCACGGAGAAGTGGGCCCGGAAATGCGTCGACTGCGAAGCCTGTCTGTCGCATTGTCCGCAGCAGATTCGCATCCCGAACCAGATGGCAAGATTGGTGGAATTGATTCGTCCGCCTCGACGCTCCTGACGAAAGGGATGAACAGCCCCCGGCTGGGGGGCTGCTACTTAACTTGCACCCGCACGGAGCACTGCGCAACGTCGAAGGTGACGCCGGGCGTGCGCTCAACAAAGCGGGAGAGCACCCCTGCGTCGGCCAGCTGACCGGGCGTGCCGATATGGAGACTGCCGGGCTCCATCAGCCAGAGGCAGTCGGCCACCTGCAGGGCAAGCTCCAGGTCGTGGGTGGAAAGGAAGACGGTCTTCTGCGCCTCACGACTGATGCGGCGAAGCAGGAGCAGCATCTCGACCTTCGACGGATAGTCGAGGAAGGCGGTGGGCTCGTCGAGATAGACCACGGGGGTCTGCTGCGCCAGGGCCTTGGCTATCATCACCTTCTGGCGCTCGCCGTCGCTCAGTGTCTGAATCAGGCGACGGCTCAGGGCTTCGATGCCGACAAGCCGGAGCGACTCGCCGATGATGCGCTCGTCGGCCTCATGGAGCCGGCCCCAGAAGCCCGTATAGGGCGAACGGCCGAGGCTGACCATCTCGCGCACCGTCATCTGCTGGACGTTGGGCCGCTCGGTGAGCACAACACTCACCATGCGGGCCAGTTCGCGGTCAGGGTAGTCACTCAGCTCACGGCCGCCGATGGTGATGCTGCCGCCCAATTTTGGTTGGAAACCGGAGAGCGTGCGCAGCAGAGTCGATTTGCCGATGCCGTTCTGTCCGAGCAGACAGGTGAGCTGTCCGCTGTTGATATTGGCGTCAAGATGGTTGGCCACCACCTTGGCGCCTTTTTTTGTCTGGTAGCCGATGCTGAGGTCAGTGAGGGTTATCATGGTTTTTTGTTTTTTTCGTTATAACGGGATAACGTTATTCCGGGATTCCGAAATGCCGGGATTCCGAAATGCCGTTATTCCGGGATTCCGTTATTCCGGGATTCCGAGATGTCGTTATAACGTTATTCCGGAATTCCGTTATTCCGAAGAGTCGTTATCCCGGAATCCCGGAATAACGTTATAACGACCTGACGCCCCCGACGCCCGGACGCCCGGACGCCCCGCCCGTCACTTCAAAAATTTCATTCCTTTCCTGATGACGACGCCGCGCTGGCCGGACTGTGCCGGACGACCCTGGAGGTCATAGCTGCCGATGGCGGAAGTGACGGCCTGCGGGGAGCGGACACTCCGGACGTCGAAGTCGACAGCCTCATCCGTGACGGCGAAGCAGAAGCGGCGCGTCAGGCTGACACCCGACTGCGGGTCGACGGCCTTGACGCTGAACCAGCGCAGCATCGGTATCTGCGGACTGACGCTGAGCACCGCGCCCCGATAGTCGTAGCTGAAGCCGTCGCGCAGGTGTTCGTCGGCGTCAACGATGTCCGGGTCAACGTAACCGGCAAAATAGGGACGCAGGTCGATGTCGAGCTGTGCGCCGGGCCTGACGACGAAGTGCGGATGAGCCATGAACTCGAGATAGTCCTCAAGGTTGGTGTAGCCGTTCGCGTCCTGGTCGGCATTGTGGTCGGCCGTCTGCGGGTCGGTCTGCGCCAGCCGCTCATACCAGTCGGGCATGCCGTCCTGGTCGGTGTCCCACGTGTCGGGGCGACGGGCCTCCACGATGTTCAGGCCCTCGAAGCCCTCGGCGTCGGTCTCGCGGTCGATGAGTCCCCGCTTCTTCGACTTGCAGCCCGTGGTCGACGTGGTGCCGAGCAGCGTCTCGCTGACGATGCGCTCGTCGTGGTTGGTCATGGCCGGCTGGTTGCAGCCCACGTCGCTGAGCACGTTGCGGAAGGCGGCGTCGGCCGTCTCCACCTGGGCATAGCTCTCGAAGAAAGGCTCCTCGACAAAGACCGTCCAGTCGAGCTTCTGACCGCCGGAGAGGGTGTATTTATAGGTGTCGTTCAACTTGTCGGCCGTCTTCGAGCCGTCGCGGTTCTCGCGGATATTGCCTTTCACGTAGTAAGCCTGCGAGCCTGAGCCGGTGCCCTCAATCTGGGCGTTGAGCAGGAAGGTCTGCGTCGTGGCGGGCCCCATCTTGTAATAATTGCTGACGAACTGGCCCTCGTGGGTGCCGCCGTCAGTGGCACGTCCGCCCCAGTTGTACACCACGTTATTGAACACGTCGTGATGACCGTCGTAGGCTCCGGCACCGTCAAGGCCACCCGAGAGGCTCCAGTTGCGTCCCTCGTTGTGGGCCAGCAGGTTATGGTGGAACGACGAACCGCGACCGCCGTTCTCACCGCCGCCGATGGTGGCCGCGAAGCCGTGGGCCTTGCCTGCCTCGTAGTTGGGGTGGTCGGCAATATTGAGCGCCTCACTGATGAGCGTGCGCTGCAGGGTGATGTTCTTTGCATTACGGCTGGAGAAGCCCTCGTCGATGGTCCAGGCTACGGAGCAGTGGTCCATGATGGCGTGGTCGTTGCCAGCCATGCCGAGCCCGTCGAGTCCGCGGTCTGTGTTGCCGTTATGATAACCGAGGTGCATGCGCAGGAAACGGGTGATGCCGTCGCTCTGCATGCCCAAGGGGGCACCGCGCAGGAGGATGCCGGTGGCGGGGGCCGTCTGTCCGGCGATGGTGACAAAGCGGTCCTGACAGGTCAGCCGCCCTTTCAGCGTGATGGTGCCAGCAACGTCGAAGACGATGGTGCGGGGACCTTCTGCCCGGGTCAGGCCATAGCGCAGCGTGCCCGGCTGGGGATTGTCGACGTCGTCGTCGAGCGAGGTGACGTGATAGACCGTGCCCCCGCGCCCGCCGATGGCGAAGCGGCCGTAGCCCTCAGCATCGGGGAAGGCCAGACGGCGCGGACGGAACGACCAGACATCGCCCTCATACGTGGTGCCGTCGGCCGTCTCCTCGTCGACGCGCCAGTAGTAGGTCTTCATCGGGTCGAGGTCGTGCCGCTTCAGGTTGTCGCCTAAAGGCTGGGCCACCAGCTGCAGCTTGGCGGGGTCGGTACCGACATAGACGTGATGGCGGACGGCGGTCTCGGCGGGTGTCCACATCAGGGTGCAGACGCCGCCGTCGCAGTCGGCGTGCCAGTCGTTGTCGGCGGGATAGGGGTCGCTGGCCGTGGTCAGCGGGTTGGGACGGTCGAAAATCAGGGCGTCGATGAAGAGCGACGTCGTGCGGTAGCCCTGGGTATAGTCAACGGCGGGGTCGGGCGTGGTGCGATAGACAATCTGCACGGGCTGGCCCTCCAGGGCGGTGAAGCGCACATACGACTGACCGCTGCCGGTGGTGGTCTGGGCGCGGTTGCTCTGGGCCACGCCCTCGGCTTTGAGCGCACCGTCTACATAGACGTTGAGCAGCGGACCGTCGTAGCCCGACGGGTTGTTATGATAGGCCAGGAGTGAATGCTCACCGGCCGACAGACCGCTGACGGTGAGCACCAGCCCCACCTCGCCCTCCTGCAGCTGCGGCGTGTTGTTGCCGGCATCGAGGCCATAGACGCCGACGCCGTCGCTGACGAGCTTCGAGTATTTGTTGACACCGTCCTTCCACCACTCGCCCTTCAGCGTGCGGCCGGCCTTTGTGCCGTCGATGCCGAGGGTGATGGTCAGGCCGTCGACGGTCAACGTGGCCTCGGTCTGCGTGCCGATAACCCAAGATGTAAAGCCCGTCTCCGTGCGGTTCTGACTGTTGTTGATGTCGATGCGCTGCGCAGTGACACCAATGCCTGCGGTCAGCATGGCCAGTAGTAGTAACGTCTTTCTCATAATTCGTAATAGTTTGCTGCAAAATTACTTAAAATAACTGAAGTGGAGGCATGTAACAAGCAAAAAGTGCAGGTATTACAACTATTTTTAGTAATTTTGCCTGCATTATGGACGAATGGCATGCACTACTGACAACCACGGAACGCCCCACGGCCATGAACAATCCGCTCTGCTATGAGCCCCACCCAATGTGCATGGAGGCGGCCGAGGCAGTGAAGGCACACCTGCGCGGACTGCCCGAATGGCGCGAGGAGGTGGCTGGCGGCAAGATGTTCGGCGTTCTGATTTGCGAGGACGCCGAGGGAAGGCTGGGCTTCCTGGCCGCCTACAGCGGACAGATTGGGGGGCGCAGCGACTGGCCGTGGTTTGTGCCGGCCGTGTTC
>JAEEGL010733804.1_pt1 | contig 11368 bp, 11 predicted proteins | sample 9134231 | NCBI WGS metagenome assembly JAEEGL01 (sample SAMN16246548, study PRJNA631951) | gut metagenome | biome: gut microbiome; feature: rumen; material: fiber-attached | host: Bos | place: Iran: Karaj | collected 2018-10
AACAGTACGAGAGGACCCTGGGGTTAAGGGAAGGGGGCATCGTGAATGCCCGTGTGCGAATCGTAAAATAGTCGGAAGCACGGTGTCAATGTCAAGTAAAGGGGCACTCTCCCGATGCACATAACAGCCCTCAGAGCATTTGGCGTAGCAGCACATAATGGGTCGTGTTTTTTAGAAATATTCGGCTCAGTGGGGAAATTGGTAGACCCGTCAGATTTAAGCTCTGATGGCCAGAATTGGCCGTGCGGGTTCGAGTCCCGCCTGAGCCACTTCGTTAACGTTCTGGCACGTTTCTTGCAATAGTTTGTTCCGTATTAACTATTTATTTTTATAGTATGTTGACACGTAAACTGTTATCTGAAACAACCGGCGAGAATATCATCGAGGTGACGACAACATGGATGAAGGAGAACTATATTAGGCTGAACAAGGAACTGTTTGGTGGTACCCTTGGTCCGTGCAGCTTCTACCTTTTTCGCAAAGGTGAAGGTTCAAAGAGAGGTGACCTTTACGGGTTGTTCTATCTTGAGCCAAAGTGGGACTTTGATACCGTGTCTCTTAAGTTTAACGACGGTCGTATAGGGTGGGGTGTTGTGAAGTTGAAGAAGAACGACGAAGTAATACAGTGGGATGCCATCAATAGAGGTAACATATTCCACTACTACAACACTCCCTGTATCGAGCTTAGTGGTCTGCACAAGTGGACTGAAAGGGCTGCGCTGTCAACGCTGGTACATGAAATGTGCCACTATTATGTGGAAGTAGTGCAGTGCATCTACGACAAGCCACACGGAAAAGCGTTCCAGAATGCAGCGAGGATGGTTGAACAGAACTCCGGCGGTCTGTATTCGTATGACAGGATAATGACTTCCGAGGAAGTTTCCGGTCTTGAAAGTTCCGACTACAAGATAAAGGTTGATACCAGGACGGCTTCCAAGGGCATTCATGTGATTGTCGTTGAGTATATGAACCCTGAGTCTGACTCCAATGGCTACCCGTACGGGTATAACGTTCCAGCAAAGAAGAACTACGAGACACAGAAGGCTCTGACCATCGGTCGTATCGGCACCAGATATAAACGTGCGTTCGACATACTTACAACCGACCCGGCAATCGTATCTGTGTTTGGAAACTCAAAAATTGACCGGTTCAGATTCCTTAACGACTACAACCAACTGTCTAACTACTTCAAGTTCGACCAAGTTACGGAACTGACGGCAGACCAGGACATGGGGCGGTTGAAGAAGCCCGTGTACATCTTAATTATGAAACGTTTTGAGGACGATGTGTGCCACTACATGCTGGCAAAGAACACCAAGGACCTCAAGTCGATGGTCGAGTCGCTGATGTACTATTACTGCGGTGATGGCAATAGAGACAGGGCCGAGTTCCTGTCGTACTTCGAGACTTACGACCCACGTATCAAGAGGCATGGAATGTCCGACCCGTTCGAACTCACGTACTGGACCGCACCCAGCGAGGACAAGGTTCTTCCATGGTGCGAACGTGTGAACTACCAACGTCTATACGTCAGGCCACAAGAAAAACAACAATAGTTTTTATCATTTCCTATTGATAATATGAAAAAATAACGCTATCTTTGTAGCGGTAATTGATGTATGGTGTAACGGTAGCACTTCAGATTTTGGTTCTGACAGTCCAGGTTCGAATCCTGGTACATCAACATAATTTATTGAAGATTTTTTTGTTTATTAGAAATATTTATTATACCTTTGCATCACATAACTACCAAAAACATACGTTAGGGAAGTACACAGCAACAAGTTAAAAACAAACAACCAGCTAATTTAACTTACAAGACGCTGACGGATTCGTGGTAACCCTCTACGGCAATAGTTCCTTCCGGCAGAGCCCACGACGAGCATCAGATAGGTGATGGAAAAAGCCGAACAAGTTTTCTTGCTTTCCGTAAAACATGGCGGGTTCGTATAGTGGTTAGTACATCAGATTTTCATTCTGGGAACAGGAGTTCGATTCTCCTACCCGCTACTTTTAAGTTCTTTGAAATAGGATTAAACCGGCGGTGCGTAGCACATAATGCCGGGAATTGAGGTACTTTTATCGGTTTCAAGATAATGTACATCGACCGCTGAGGCGGTGCGGATGGCAAAAGTACCGTATTTTAGCCACGTGGGTAAAACCGCCCACCGGTTGCAGAACCGGCGATAACATAATAAACCCCCACGTGAGTAATAAGTTTCAGATTTCACTGAGCTTAAAACGTCTCGAAGGCAAGGACCGACGTACCAAGCCCTGCCCGTTAGTGCTGACGAATTTGCAAGTGCTGGACCGCCTCAATAGCCGAGAACGCAGTTACTGCTTGATTGATGTTATTATTTCAAGTTCGTCTCGTGAAAGCGCCGTATCTCAAGACAGATACGTTACTGGACCGTACGAATTGCACCGGACTCAGGGAGGTGCTTCAGGCTTGAAACGTCCTGACAATTCAACTCGGAAGAGTCAAGTCTTCAAACGCTATGTGGAGGGTCGCATACGCTCTCGTGATAGTAGGTGCTGTTACCGGGCAGCGAGGCAGTGAACGCAATTTAGCTGTATGAATGCCGGAGATATGTGAGGGAAAGCAACAAAGGCGCCTGGGGATGGTGTTAATCCTGGGAGAACGTCGAGAGTAGGGTGAGTACCAAGAAGGAACCTGTTTGAGTTATTGTGACTTGGGGGCGTTTGTCCGCTTCTGTACAGGGGAGATACGTGACACCTAATGTGGGAAATTAAAGTTATTATAGAAGAAACCATAAATCCGTGTGTGCCCACGCACTTTGACAACACGGATTTTTTTTATGAAGCTACAATAATATCATAAAAGATTTTAGAAATGAAGAAGAGTTTTTTAACAATGCTAATCGCTCTGGTAGCGCTTGCCATCGCAGCAGTTTCCTGCAAATGCAATGGCCATGAACCGGAGCCGGAAGCAGGACTCGTGGTTGAGAACACAGTTTCCACCGATAAGGAAGACATGTTCCTTAACTATGGACGTGTTTACGAATATTTCGAGACCAGCATCATGCTCAAGAATTTCCTCGACGAGGAAGAGTGTGACGGCAGTATCGAGTGCGTCGTGAACGCATTCATGGACATCAAGAGGGTTGAAGGCCAGGAAGGTATTGACACCGATGTCGTAATGTTTACTCACTCTGAAAAGCTCGACACGGTTGAAGTCGTTCCTCACACCCCTTGGTTTGGCGATTTCCAGCTTAACGACGAAGAGATTAACCTTACTTTCGCTGAGGCATTCGAGCGCTTTATGGAAGCAAACTGTCCGAAGCCACACAGCCAGTACGTCGTTCTCAGGAAGCCTGTCGGACCAAAAGTTACCAACGCACTTTACATCTTTGGTAGCACCGCTGACCACTGGTATGTCGATGCAAAGACCGGTGAGGTCTTCAATGACGACCCTGGTTACACCTGGATTGACCTTGAACATTAAAAGACAGCCGGGAAAGACCGGCAAGATTGTGGGGTAGAGCAGTTCAGTAGCTCGTCAGGCTCATAACCTGAAGGTCGGTGGAGCGAAGCCACCTCCCGCAACAAACCCGACCTGGCAAGGATAGGAAAACTTACAGCAACTTTTGACAATCAGAAATACCAAATTTTTCCGACCCAAAAAAAGTTTTCCGTTTTTTTTTAAGAAACCCTTGTTTTTTCGGATTTTTAGACGTACCTTTGCACAGAAGGATGAAATCGCCGGATAACTCCAATCGTTACCGGCAGAAAGTAAAGAAGAGCCTTCTGTTCAAAATTGAGTTCTTTGATAACAAGATAGAAATCTCGTCCTGTACTCTAAGGGCTGCAACGGAGGCGTTGCAGATTGTGGAGTTTAAGGCGCCTTAGTCACGTCCTTGGCATGCCCCGGACCGGACATAAAGGTTAGCCCGCATGGTGAGCCTCGGCCTGTTGGCCGAATGGACAGCCGCCACCCCTTAATGAAAGCCCCCCAGGGCGCACCCGGTAACGTGTGCGATGCATTGGGGAGAGTGAGCAATCCCACTGTCGTGAGGTGGTGGGTAAATAATGCCAGGAAATCCCCAGGGTGTGGAGTGGACTTGGGGACGCTGCACGGAGCGTAGCAAACCAATGGTGGTATATATGAGCCGTGGCCACTACTTTTTTCGGATGGGCACCCCCGTTACGGCTGTTGCCGTTTTTTTTGGGTTCGACGTCCTGGTTAGTATGGGGAGACTCGAAAGCCAGCACCTCCTACCCAACATTGCCCGTCCTATAAAAAGAACACTTGTGACCGAATAATGGGTAGCCTGCCCATAAGGTACATGCAGCGGTTCCTGCAAAGGGCCGTGTGTGGTTAGAGGGTGACAAGAAGCGTAAGGCTGAATTAGCATGGGTTGGCCAACCCAGAGTGACGTAAGAAACGGACAAACCGTGGTTAGCGACTGAGGGCTGTATCCGTTTGGAGGTAAGCAATCCTCCCGTCCGTAAAGCGACCGAGTAGCTAACGGTCGTGGACGTGGCTGAATAACGTGCTTGTTTAGAGTATTTGTAGGTAGTCAGGAATCCTACCTGGTGTTCTTTTTATTTTTTTTTAACAATAACTTTTAAGCAATTGAGAGCTATGAAACATTAGGTTCAAAACGTTCCACCGTAATTGGTGTTTGATTGAGATTGTGGAATTTGTCGGCGCAAGCCAAAAATAAAATAATTAAAATTAGACATCATGAAACAAGAAATCATAGACTTCCGTAAGGAAATCGCTGCCCTTGAGGTGGAACAGAAAAAAGCAAAAGAACAAAGAAAAACCGTCAGATTTACCGGTGAAAGGACCATGAGCCCGTTCGAGGCTTGGAGTACCGCCAGGAACAACAAAGAACGCCTTCGCTGCATGTATGCAGCCTATGGACTCATGAGAGGCAAAACATTCGCACAGACCGAAAGTCATGCGAAGCCCGTTGACAAGGAACTGTTTTACATTGAGCACGGATATTCTCCGGATGCCGAGTACGTGGGAAAACACCCTCTGTACATGTACTGTGAAGAAATCAACGCCCTACTGGAAGACTACGGCTATCACATGCCTTATGAGACAGTCACGTACAAAGATTATTGGGGCAAAGAAAAAACGAAACAAGTCTTTAATCCAGATACCTGTGAAAAGATTGTACGTTTTGGTGAGCAAGAGGCTTAACCCCGTTTATGCTTGTGTCCAGGGTGGACACGCAGTAGCACAATACCTCCTGGACAATCCAAATCAGCAGTGGAACAATGAGTTTCTCATCTACCTATACGCTGACGTCGAAAAATGGAAATACAAGCTACGTGACAAGCACAAGACATATTCTGCGTTCTACGAGCCGGACCTCGGAAACACGCTTACTGCGTTGGCGGTAGAAGATTCCGGTGAAATGTTTAGAGGACTGAAACTGGTCCAATAAACAGGGCCTAACAAGAAAAAAATTAAGGAAACCTCAGCAACCTAATCAACTTTGCCCCCCAAATTTGGACACGATAGTTTAATAGGTAGAACAGCAATCCAGCAATGGGTTGAAGGTGTGGTTCGAGCCCACGGTACTTTGGGTTTCCTGTTTTTTTAAGATGCGTCATTGGTATAGGGGTTGTGCAGCACACTCTAAATGTGACGAGACGGGTTCGAGTCCTGTATGACGCACCACATTGCCACCGGAGAAATTCGGTGGCTTTTTTGTTGCTTTTTCGGATGTTTATCTGTATCTTTGAGTAAAAGATATTTACAATGCCTTACGATAGATTAGAAGTGACTACAGAGGGCTCCAGCGACCCAAGAGACCATAAGGTAACATGCAACCTCACCGTATCGACGAACGACTACGAGGAAATCAAATCCATTCTACCGGTTAAGTATTTCGACCAGCTTGAGACCAGGAGGGAACTGGCAATTATGCAAGAAGTCATGAGGTCCCCAGGCCGTAGCGTAATCGAAAAAGTTGACAACACGCTTGATAGGTGGAGCCACGAGAAACAGACCACCGTCAGAGGTGATGTCAGATATAAACTTAAATACAGATATTAGCCATGATAGAAGAAGATAGATGTGGCTTATATCAGTACCGTCGATACAGTGGGCGCCGTACCGTAAAATCACCAGGAGCCATCATCACCAAAAAAAACACCAGGTATTTCGATAGCGTTGCAGTAAGTTGCGACGGAAAGGTAACTTACATGACCGTGCCAAAGGTTGACAACAACAGGTACCAACTAAGATACAGATACTAAACATCACACGTAATATGAGCAAGTTTAACGACATTCTAACAAACACCGGCGACAACCTAATCAGGAAGAGAGCCGAGAACGTGTCCAACGAAGCCAAGGAAGTTTTCGAGGACGAAAGACGAAACATCGAGAAGCGCATCCGCACCATCAAGAACGAAATCATTTCAATGGAAGACCTGTCCGTCAGGACAACCCAGAGTCTCATTGTAGGTGAGAACTTGAACACCAGTGATTGGGTGAAGAAGCGCATCGATTACGAACTCGAATTGAGGGACCTCAACGTAGAGCTCGAAACTGTCAAGAAGCTCATCAGAGAGTACTTCGAGGACAGTGCAGTCAATGAGTCAAGTCCGATTGGTAAGGTACTGGACGAACTTAAGTAAGTTCAGTAAACACACATTAGACTTAAAGATGTGCCGTCGGGTACATCTTTTTTATGAATCAATAATATTTATTAAAAATATTAATAATGAAAAAATTTCTAACACTTATTGCGACTTTCGCCATTGCGGTTAGCATGGCGTTCGCACAGAATTACGAGTATCCTGGCGCATTCGGGATGCCGTACGTTACCGTCGATGGTGGCGGTGTTTCACACCTCAACGCAGGTTCTTTCAAGGATTTCGTGAAGGGTTTCAGGCCGACCGCTGGTCTTGAGCTCGGAACCTATTTCACTCCGGTATGGGGTGCCTCCGTTGAGGGTCTTGCACACATCAATACGACCGGTGCTTACACGTTTGTGGACCAGTCAACCGTCCTTATGAACGGCAAAGTGAACCTGACTAACCTATTCCTTGGTTACAATGGCCGTCCATGGGTTCTTGACGTTGTTGGCGTTGCCGGTATTGGTTGGGGTCACGACTATGCTGAACCAATTATCGACCCTAACTACGTTGTTTACAACACAGGTGCTGAATTCAATTTCAACCTTGGTAAGGAACGTGCCTGGCAGATTAACGTACGTCCGACCGTTCTCTGGAACAACTATGACAACGACCCTAAGTTCCACGTTAACGATGCTTACGTTCGTGTTTCTCTTGGCGTGACTTACAAGTTTGGTAACCGTCGTATCAAGTCACACAATTTCGTAACCAACAACTACGCTGTCACCCAGGCCGACTACGACGCACTTAACGGCAGGTACAATGACCTGCTCAATAGGGAGCCAGAGGTTTTTGCCGTTCATAAGGAAGTGGTCAAAGAGGTTGTTAAGACCGATACTCTCATCCAGAAGGAAACCAAGGTTCTCATCGGTAGCCACATTATCACCTTCCCTATCGGTAGCTGTGTTCTCAGTGCCACTGAAAAGGCTAAGGTCGAGGCTTTTGCTAAGTCACTTGACAACGAAACCTTTATTAAGATTGTGGGTTCCGCTGACAGCAAGACCGGTTCAGAGAACAGGAACTACGCATTGGCTAAGAATCGTGCAAATGTCGTGAAATACGCTCTTGTTTCCGAGTACGGTGTCAGTGAAGACAGGATTGTGGTTGATACCACCCTTGATGCAACTGACAATGTTCTTACCTCAAGAAGTGTCATCATGACATACAATGCTGAGTAAGAGATTCGGCGAAAAATGGAAGGCGGGGAAGGTTTTTCCCGCCTTTTTTTGTGCAAAGTAACATTTTTTTCACTTTTTTCTTGTTTTTGTAAAATATTCACCGTACTTTTGCATAGAGTTCACTATTTATTTGGTGAATTAGTTAGAATAATAACAAATGGAACGTTCGTACAGACACATGGCAACAGCAACGACCAATAGCTCCAACAAGGGTTATTGGGGTTTCGTATGCATTGACGCCATCGTCAGCGATTCACTAAAAGGTGGACTCGGAAGGCCATTTGCAGATGGAGGTACAGGGAAGTAATGGGAACAGACTAAATAGCACCACACGGTTTAAGCCGACATTATATTCCACGCCTCCAAAGATGTTCCCCAACTCTCTGGAGGTTTTTTTTAGGTCTGGCACGGTTCTTGCTTGTATGTTGGAAAAAGCCAAAGTTTATGAAAGCATACATTTTTCACAGAAGAAACGGCGACGAACTGAGCGTCAGATTTTACAAGACTGGTGGTGTCACCATTAAGGACAAAAACGGTGAGCACGAGGTTGGAACGTGGAGAAAGGGCGACTACCGATACGTTGGTCAACTGTTTGGTGAAAAGAACGAGCGTGAAGAGCTCAGCCAGCACGACCTGGCCTGGGGCCTGGCGAACGACTGGGACCGCCTCCAAAGGAAGGCCAAAAACTTTTAGGGCAAAAAGTCCAAAAAGTGTTTGGATATAGAAAATAATGTTGTATCTTTGCAACTGAGTTCGGAAACGAACACAAAGAATAGCTCTTTGACAAGTCTGATAAATTACCATAAGTGAAAGCGGTGGTGAAACCTACCGTCGCTATATAAATTCCCGAAAGTGGCTTGACTATGGAGAGACATTTTTTATTACGTTTGTATGGTGTAACGGTAGCACGACATTTTTTGTTAGTAAGGGTTCGAATCTTTTTACAGACGCAAGGGAAAAAAATCGGTTCGATTTCCAAAACAGTTCGTTTTTTCGTTTTCTAACTATTTATATATAAAAGTTGGGACATGAAAAAAGAATATGCAGTAGACAAACTAATCGAAAACTCTAACAAATGCGTTAATATGCTTGATTTGTGTCATAAAATGGGTATTGAGCATGTTGGTGGCGAAGATTATAAGGAAGTAAGGGCATTAGCCAAAGAACTTGGTGTGACTTTAGTCTTTTCTTATTCGAGGGGTGGTGTACACAACACAACCAAAAAACAAAACATAGAGGATATTTTAGTTGAAAACAGTGATTACAAAAACAACACTGCATTGAAAAACCGATTAATAAGGGAAGGGATTAAAGAAAACAAATGCGAAAATCCAGAATGTGGTATAAGTGATTGGCACGGGAAACCTATAGCATTGCAGGTGCATCATATCAATGGTGTGCACAATGATAATAGGTTAGAAAACATACTTCTTTTGTGTCCTAATTGCCACGCACAAACAGATACCTATGCAGGTAAAAACGCAAACAAGTACATAAAAAAAACGACAAAATACACAAACAAAAAAAGGTCCATGAGCAAAGATGAGTGGGAAAAGGTTAAGGATGAATCTTGGACCAAAACACACCCTACCTTGGAAACTTTAATTGAAGTGTTCAAACAAGCTGGTAGCTTTACGAAAACAGGTAAGTATTATGGTGTATCTGACAACGCCATAAAAAAATGGTTTAAGCATTACGGGCTACCAACCGCTAAAAAAGAATTGATTGAATATATACAGGTCGGTGGCCGAGTGGTTGAAGGCGGCGGTCTCCAAAACCGTTAAGATTTTTTAATCTTCGAGGGTTCGAATCCTTCCCGTCCTGCAAAACACGTGGCGCAGCAAAGGTTGGGTGAAAGCCGTTTTCGTGTGAACGGATGCACATCCATTTGTTTGCGAAAAAATGTAGTATCGTATAGAGGTCCAGTACCATGGGACGTATGCCCCTGACATCGGTTCGAATCCGGTTGCTGCACATTGCGCATGGAACGTCGGGAGTCGCCTCGGTTGCTAAGGGTGTTAATTGGGGCTGTAATGAAAACTCGTGCCGGGAAGAGTGAGGCAAATACGCCCGGCTAAGCTACAGCTCACTCAGGCGTTCCTTTTCACTTATTGGAGGGTTGGCAGAGCGGTCGATTGCATCAGTCTTGAAAACTGACGACCCTTTACGGGGTCCGGGGGTTCGAATCCCTCACCCTCCGCTAACTTGGTACGTTAGTTCAGTTGGTTAGAATACCGGCCTGTCACGCCGGGGGTCACGGGTTCGAGTCCCGTACGTACCGCCAAAGGAAAACACACAGCAATTTTTTTGGTTTACCTTGTTCGAATCAAAACGTTTTCCGTTTATTTTACGACTTATTGGTGTTTTGACATAAGCGGTCGCAAAAGGTCATTAAACGACGGGGGTGTTAGACCTCACCCCAAGTGCGAAAATAATAGCAATATATATGGTGGTCTTGGTGTAGTGGTAGCACTCATAACAACCGTTTCCTGTCAGTAATGAATGTTAAGGAAACATCAGCAATCCCATCCGTTAATCATTTGTCTGCAAAACAAAAGGCGCTCGGTTCGAATCCGGCAGACCACCCCAAAAAGGAAACACACAGCAACTTATTTCAAGCAACAAACTTTTAATTTGTCCGGCTAAAACCTGTTTCCTGTAAATCGTCCATTCGAATAGTTGGTTAGTTCGCCAGCCTCTCAAGCTGGAAACGGGAGTTCGAATCTCCCATGGACGACACATAGCGGAGTAGAGCAGTCTGGTAGCTTGCGAGGCTCATAACCTTGAGGTCGTCATAAACGGTTCGAATCCTACCTCCGCAACCAATGGTTATCGAATAACTAATTCGCCTGGCTCTAACCCAGGAGATTCCGGACAATCCGGAAAGCCAGCCTACTGAGGGAAACATACAGCAAAGTATTCTAACACTCGACCTGTCACGTTGAACTAAGAAACGTTTCCCGTTTTTATAGCGTATTAGCTCAGTGGTAGAGCAGAAGATTCATAGCCTTCCGGTCGCTGGTTCAAATCCAGCATACGCCACAAAGTGTTGTAAGATACCACCGGGCACCAACTGCGTAGGTGTGTACGCAAATGAAAGCCGTATGGGTTGGTGTGTAGGGAGAGTTGCTAAGGTTGTTTGCGAACCGAGTGTAACCAACGGGAATGGTCGAGCCAACACTTTGCTTATGGGGGATTAGCTCAGTTGGTAGAGCACAACATTTGCAATGTTGGGGTCAGGGGTTCGAATCCCCTATCCTCCACGGATGGTACACGCATACCTGCCTGAGGTGTCACTACATCACCAAGAAACAGAATGGGCCTAAGTGTAGCCAAGATGATTAAGCCGTGGGTGGTACAGCCCCCGTATTCGGAGGATAACCCTTAGTAGTCGGTACCTGGACCAAGGCCACCTTTAATAATTTTCTAAAACTAACAACTTATGGATTACACTTACAGTGGAAAAGAGGACCACGCAACCGCAGAACACCTCCAGTCTGGAGAAACCTGCAAGGTTACCGGTTATGGAAACTCCATGACCCCAATCCTCCAATCCGGTCAGTCTGT
>JAEEGL014061294.1_pt1 | contig 11368 bp, 8 predicted proteins | sample 9134231 | NCBI WGS metagenome assembly JAEEGL01 (sample SAMN16246548, study PRJNA631951) | gut metagenome | biome: gut microbiome; feature: rumen; material: fiber-attached | host: Bos | place: Iran: Karaj | collected 2018-10
AATCTACATTTTTTTTGCAAATTTTAAAAAAAATTTTAATTTTTTCTAAAATGAACGTATTTTTGTATGTTTTATGATATATTTATATAGTAAAAATAGGTGATTTTATGGAAAAATGTTACATAATTGTTAATAAAAATGACTATAAATCTACAAAACACTTAGTAGATAATATCATAGATTATAAGATTATTGATCATATTTTAATCGTAGATAATGCATCTACTCAAGAAGAAAGAAGAAAAATTGAATCTATTACTAATGAAAAACTAGAAAAAATATATAATGGTGAAGATAAAGGTTATTCAAATGCAATTAATAGAGCATGTAATTACTTAATTGACGAATATGGAGAATGTATTTTTATTATTTCTAATTCGGATATAGTTGTCATGGATGAATCAGATATTGAAAAGTTAGTTGAAGATTTATCATTTGATTGTGTTGGATTAGTTGGTCCTCAACTTTTAGAAAGAGGTAAAATATTAAGAGGAAGAATGTTACCAACTCCTAAACAAGATATTATTAGTAATTTAAATATGAAATATGCTAATCTTGAATATCCAGATGATTATTATAAAAATGACACGACATTTGTTGATGTTATAAGTAGTGCATTTTTCTTAATGACTTCTAAAACTTTTAAAAAGATAGATGGACTTGATGATAATGTATTTTTATATTATGAAGATAATATCTTAGGTTGTAAGATGATAAAGAATAAATTATATACACTTATTGATAATAGAGTAAAAGTTAAACATAATTTTTCATCTACGATTGAAAAAGAAATTAATGATTTTAATAAATTTAAAATATTAAGTGAATCTCAAATGTATTATCATGAAAAATATTCTAAAGCAAAACCATATGAATTATCTTTATTAAAGTCTTCGATTAAATATAGATTTTTAAAATATAAAACAAGTAAAAAGTTTAAGTAATTAAACTTTTTTATTTGTCTGATTTATTTACTTGAATTTTTATATATAGTATAATTTATTAGTAAAGTAGGGTGTTATTTATGAGAAAGAAAAACGGATTTACACTTACAGAATTATTAGTAGTTATAGCAATGATTGCAGTTGTTGGTACTGTAATAATTGTTAATACAATAGCTATTAATAATAGAGCAAAAGATTCTGAATATGACAGAATGGTAGAAATGGTTAAGAATGCTACTAAAACATATGTTAGTTTATATCCAAATGATTTTGCAGATTTATATTCATCTAAAGCATTTACATATGTTTCATTAAAGGGAGTAGTAACTGCTGGACTTCTTGATGAAGAAACTAAGAATCCATATACTAAAGAAAATCTAGATATAGATGATCCTTATATGGGATTTGTTAAAGTTTATGTAGATGGTGATTCATACGAAATGGTTTATAAATACCCATTAACTGATGAAGATTATAACACTCAAATTTGGTTACAAACGACTACAATAATAGGAAATGAAGATGAAGAAAAAGGTTTTTTACCTATAAATGCATTTGAAGGAATTGCACCAAATACAAAACTAGCAACTATAGATTTTGCATTTAGTAATGAAAGTGGTCATTTAGTTAATGCAAATGATCCAGTAACTGATAAAGATTATAATTCACTTTTAGATAAGTATAGAAAAAAATATAATATTACATTTGATATGCCTTCTTCATTTAATGTATGTACTGCAACAACTGAAATATGTACATCTCAAGATTGGTATACTAATATGCCAAACGGAGCTCAATTAAGTGATTATTATGTTCCTACTAAAACTGGTACATTTGAAATAAAATACAATTGGTCATATGAATCTAATGGTAAAACTATTTATAGAACAGATACTAGAATAGTAAGAATTATATCTCAAACTGAAAGAGAAAAGAATAAAATATCAACTGGAGCTACAACAACAAGTGAAGTAACTACAACTGCAGATGAAAATGGAATTATAGCAAGATATGATAATTTTGAATTCAAAGGTGATCAACCACTTAATACTGGACTACAATTATTAAGAGAAGATCTATATGGTAAAAGACATGCTTTTTCGATACTAATTCAAGGAAATATTGACCCTGCATCGAAAAAAAATTTTAGATTGATAGATTTTATAGACCCAAGTGATTCAAGCGGTTTTGTAATGCTTTACCGCTCTAGTATTGATAATTTCCAATTAAATGGATATCAAATTGGTGGAGGAGGAACTGCATCCACTCCTATTTACTGGTGGGAAGGCACTATACCATTTCCTTATACTGCAGGTAATACGTTTAGACTTTTACTATATTTCGACCCAGATATATCCGAAAATAGATTATTTTATGAATTCACATCTAATATTAATGATACCAAATTTACTGAAGATAAAAAATTAACTAGCGGAACTGGTGCTTATAATGACAATATTTGGTGGATTCGTAATTCTAATAATGCAGAATTATGTATCGGAGGAGCTAGAAATAAAACTGAAAACTATACTGGTAAACTTGAAAAAATAATTATATTTAATAAAGCAGATCCTGAATTTATATATAAAGACTTTTAATAAGAGGTGAAATTATGAAAAAAGAATTATTATCTTTTAATAACTTAATTAAGTTTATATTAATAATTCTTTTTTTATTAAGCATCTCTTTTATTGTGCAATATAATATAAAAGAATATAAAAAAGAAAATGAAGATACTTCAAACGTTATTAAAGAATCTTATTTGTTTTTAAAAGATAATAATGCAACTGAGATTGAAAATACAAATAATTTTGATAATCAATCAAAAGTTAAAAACGATATTTTAAAAAAACTAAATGAAGAATTGTATACGATAGATTCTCCTTTAATAGTTATGAATCCATATGGGAATAATTCATTAAGTGCAATACTAGCTTTTAATACTAAAGAAGAAAAGAATATTCAAGTAGTTATTAATAGTGAATATAGTTATACATCTCAATCTTCAAAACAACATATATTACCTGTATTTTATTTGATACCTAATGAAATTAATAAGATATCATTAAATGGTATAGAAATAGATATAAATGTTGAATTAGAAACAAATGATATAGATGATACTAATAACTTATTATACGTCTTAAATGATAATTTAAAAGCTTATAAGAGTGGTAAACAAGTTATGTCTTTAGATTTTATAATAGAAGATTATATTTTAGAATCTAATGGTAATTTCTTAGTTAAAAATAAGAATAAATTAACTAGTATTACACCATATGGTTTTGTAACTAGTATTTATTATTTTGATGAAGATATTATAGATTATAATGAAATAGATGAGTATTTATATGTACTTTTAAGTAATACTCTTATAAAAGTTAATAGAAATACTAAAGAAGAAAGCATATATGATATTACTGGAAATAATATAGATATTTATAACGATCAAATAATTATAAGTACTAATAATATAATATATTTTTATAATACTAATTTAGAACTTCAATTTGTATTTGAAGAAAATGTTAATCAATCTTATAAAGATTATAATTTAAAAAAGAGTTATAACACTAAATATCCAAATAATATTAAAGATATTAAATTAAAAGATAATTTATTATATGTAATAGATGATAATACTTTGAGAATATATACAATTAACTTTTCTAATAAAACAATTAGATCATATAAATCATTTAATAATATTAATTCTAATCATATTACATATGAAGATAATATAAGTTTAGATAATAATCCTATTACTGATTTAAAAAGAGTTAATAATATAAATATTGAAAGTACTAAATCATATATTAAATATCCAAGTATAAACATAAGTGAAGATACTTTTATATATTATAAGAATGTATCTCAAAAGTATGAAGTTTTAGATGATAATACTGTAGAATCATTTAAAGATGCAGAATCTAATTCAATTGATATATTTAAGAAAGATAATCTTCTTATGATAGATGATAGTACTATTGAATCAATAATACTTATTAATCCTTCTGGTAGTGCTTGTGAATATAAATTAAATAATAAAAAATATATAGATATATCTTTAATAAATGATGGTAAATATTTTATTTATACAAAAGATAATTCTAAGGTGTATAATGTTAATAGATATATAGTAAAGAGGAGTATGTATGAGTAAAGATAGAAGAAGAGTTAAAGGAACAGCAATGGCACGTTTGTTATATGATTTTGTTCCTAATAGAGTAGATGCTACTGTATATGCAAATAATAAAATTGAAGTTACTGAATTTGTTAAATTCATGAAAAAGATAAAAAAAGAAAATGAACATATTACTATGTTCCATGGATTAGTAACTTTGTTAGGTAAAACATTATATTCAAGACCTAAAATGAATTACTTTGTTCAAGATAGAAAATTGTATGAACATACTGAAGTATTAATTACATTTGTTGCAAAAGAAAAGTTTGAAGATGAAGCTATTGAGCTTCAAACTACAGTTAATGTTAAACCTAATGATACTTTATATGAAATATCTGATTTTATTTATGGACAAGTTAAAAAGATTAGAGCATCCAAAGCATCAGGTATTGATAATATCGTAGAAACTTTAGGTAATATGCCTAATCCAATAAGAATTCCTATCATGGGATTATTTAAATGGATGGATAAGAAGAATTTATTACCACAATCTTTAAGAGAAGGTAACCTTTATTATTCATCTACAATTGTATCTAATTTAGGTACATTTAAAACTGGTGCTATTTATCATCATTTAGTTAATTTTGGAACATGTTCTTCTTTAATTACATTTGGTGAAATAGTAGAAGAAAATGGTAGATACTATATGGAAATAGGAGCTACTATTGATGAAAGAATAGCTGATGGTTTCTATTTTGTTAAAGCATTAAAACTTATGGAATATATGTTTAAGCATCCAGAAGTAATGCTAGAACCTGCATCTAAAAAGGTAAGTATTCCTGAAAAAGAAAGATAAAAAACACTATGTGATAGTTCACATGCTACTCGTTATATGTGATAATTATACTAAAGGTGGTTGAGCTTATGATAATGAGTTTTAAGAAACAGTCTAAAGGTTTTACACTTGTTGAATTATTAGCTGTTATTGTTATACTTGGAATAATTATGATTATAGCAATTCCAAGTGTATTACAAGTAATGTCAACAAGTAAAATAAAGTCATTCTCAGTATATGCTAAAAAAGTTAGAACTGAAGCTGAGAAGAAAAATTATAAAGATGAACTTGATGGAAATAAAAGTACTACAGGTATGTATATCTATGATATTAAAGAAGATTTAGATTTATCTAGTACAGGTAATTATAAAGGATATGTTGTAATTAATGGCTGTAGTAATTCTAAAGAATATTATGTTTTCTTAGCAGATGATACATATATGGTATTCGATTATAGTGATTCGGATCCTGAAAATATAGAAGACTTTGAAAAATTTAGTAATTATAATGAAACATCTTGGAGTGAATCTGCTAGTACTAAAGAACAAGTTGCGGGAAGAGTATTAAACTTAGTTGGAGATTATTCTTGTAAAGTCTATAATGCAGCTGGAACTGAAATCTACGATGGAGGATCTTCTGGTGGAGCAACTGAAATACCAAATACTCCAACATCATCAAATGTAGCAATATTTGATAAAGGTGTAAAAGTAGCTTATACAATGTTAAATTCGCTTTCTGGTAATACTAATTTTGTTATAAAATCGGGAGTAGATGCAAATGGTAAGACACTAGATTTTATTAGCAGTACAAATAATTCTATTACTTATGACACTAGTATAAAAGCAGTTATGAGAAGTGAAACGATAACTCCTGAGCAAGAAGCAAAAGCAATAGAAGTTCAATCATCTGATTCTCCAAATAAGATTTTGATGTGGTTTGAAAATGGTACTATTTATTGGTATACACCAGTCAAAAAAGTATTTGCTAATAAAGATGCTTCATATATGTTTGTAAGTTTAGGAGGATTAACATCTCTTGATGTATCTGAAATAGATTTTTCTCAAACAGAGAATATAGAAGAAATATTTAGTTATGATGTAGGTATTTCATCAATAGATGTATCATCAATGAATGTTGCTAATGTTAAATCAATAGATGGAGCATTTTACAATATGACGGCTATGACAATGCTAAATATTTCAATGTGGAATACTAAAAATGTAGAAACTGCATCATTTGCGTTTGCATATATGGGAAATTTACAAACATTAAAATTACCAAATGATTTTATAACTACAAAAACAAATAACATTATGGGATTGTTTATGAATGATAAAAAACTTGTTAATGTAGATGTTTCAAATTTTAAAACTGATAATATTACATCGTTATACGGAGTATTTATTTATTGCCAAGCTTTAAAATCACTTGACTTATCAAGTTGGAATGTAAGTAAAGTAACATCATTATTTGGACTATTCTCATATACGACATTAACAAGTTTAGATGTATCTACATGGGACACTTCAAATGTAGATGATTATTCAAATATCTTCTATCAAGCGAAAGGTGTAACAGTATTAGACCTTTCTTCATGGAAAATAAAGAGTGGAGCAAGTCTAACTGGCGCTTTCTATAATGCAACAAAATTAAATACTATATATACTTCTTATTCATGGAAGAGTGATATAGGAAGTGGTGGAAATATGTTTAATAATGATACTAAATTAGTTGGTGGTAACGGAACAAAATTTGCAAACGGAAAAATATCTAAAACATATGCTGTAATTGATGGAGAAAATGGACAAGCTGGTTATTTCACTTTAAAAAGTGCATAAGAAGGATTTATTCCTTCTTTTTTAATGCAAAAATTTATTGACTTAACAAATGCTCAAGTTTAGAATAAACACTATTGATGAGGAAGATAATTATGCAATTTAAACTTAATGATATTAAGAATGTAACTGTACCTGCTGTTACTAAAAAAGATGATTATGATTTAGATACTATTTCATATGAATTACTAAAAAAAGAATTTAATAATAGTTTGATGGAAACTCATAAGGAATTTGTATTTTTTATTGATAGAAGTGGCTCTATGTTTGGTACTGAATATTTTATGGAAAAGTATTTTTCAGATATGATTAATAAATATAAGAATACAAATGAAGATATTTTAGTAACAGTTGTTTTATTTGAATCAGAAGATCATGTTTTATTTTATAGAAAACCAATAAAAAAGATTGATAGTTTAAATTATGTAGCAGATGGTGGAACTAAATTATATGATACAGTGATATCTAATATAAGTAATATATTAAATGATCAATTTAAGAATAATTCTTTGGCATATAAAACTTTAGTAACCATTTTTACAGATGGTGATGATACTTCTAGTAAAAGATATAAAGAAAGTGATTTAAAAGGTATAATTGAATATACTAAAAAACTTGGCTGGGAATATATATTATTATGTGAATGTAATTTAAATATGAATATTGGTATTGATAAGATAGGTATATATGATGATAAAAATAGATTAGGTTCTTGTTTTGAAAGTATTAATAAAGCAATAGAAAGTTTTATTGAAACAGATAGAGTATCAGAAGATTGGAATGAAAGTTTAACATCAGGTAAAAAACTTTTATTAACTAAAAAAGGTGAATAGTATGAAATCAATAGATTACTATAAAATACTTGGTGTATCTAAAGATGCAACTGATGAAGAAATAAAAAAAGCTTATCATAAATTAGCAAAGAAATATCACCCAGATGAAAATCAAAATAAGGAAGATAATTCAGAAATATTTAAATTAATAAATGAAGCCTATAATGTTTTATCAAATAAATCATCAAGAGATAGTTATAATTCATCATCAAATGAAAAAGTAAAATATAATGAAGAAAATTTTGAAGATTCTTTAAATACAAATTTTCAAGAATTTATTAAAAGAAGAACATTTCAAGATAAAATAGAAAAAGAAGAAACAAATGTTAATGACCTTTTATATAAAAAATCATCATTCATATATGATGCATTAAATGACTTATATAAACCACTTGATTATAATAAAAAAGTAAAAGAGTTAATAATTGAGATTGAAGCAGAAATAAAAAGCCTAAAATTACTAAAGGAAGAAATTGAATCAGATGAACTATTTATATTAATTGATAGAATTAATAGTTTGATTTTATTCTTAGAAGAATCAATTAAAGAATTAGACTTAGATTTAAATACTTTAAAATTTAATAATGAAAATAAAAATCTAGTTTCTAATTTTATATATTATTTATCTTTAAGTTCTTACAAGATATCTTCTGCATTTAATGAGATAGCTAATTTTGCTGAAGAGTATTATCTAGGAGAAATAAGTATCACAGAGTTTGATAGTATTTATAATTTACTTCTTTTGTCTTATAAAGATGCATGTAGTGATTATAAAAAACTATGTGATGTACAAGAAAAATACAAAGAAATATTAAATGATAGAAAAATTTATAGAGAAATTAAAGAAATAGATCAAAAAATGTTCTGTATTAGTCATATATTTGATAAATATAATAAAGATTCATTTAAAGATTTAGGTCATGAAATAAATAGAATTAAGAAATTTCAAAATGATATAAATGATTGGGAAACAATTTATAAAATAAAATTAGATAAAATAAAGAAGATAATTGAATTATATCCAACTAATAAAAAATGTGAAATATTATATAATTATGGTATAAAAATTCTTGATGAACAAGAGAAAATATTTGATAGTAAAGATTATTATGGAATAGACTATTATTTACAAAAATATTTTAATTTAGATAATAAATCATATTATATACATTGTATAAGAGAGGACTTTTATACAAATGTAATCCCGGCATTTATATTACAAAAAGAACCAATTAATCATGATAAATATGATGATATATATGGTTTTCATATGAAAACTAGTGTATTTAAAAATGGTATATTACCAGAGTTTAGACATGTTAAGACATATGGTGATTATATTAATAAATATAAACAATTAATTGCAATATATATTGGATCATATATGATAGCAGGAATATCAACTGCAGAATTAATAAATCTAATGATAAGTAATAGTAAAGGTTATGATAATGGAAATAAAACTTTCATTGCATTTTTAGTTACATTAGCTACATATTTATTTGTAGGATACGAACAAATAAATTTAATTGTAATAAAAGAAACTAAGAAAGAAATAGAACGTAATAAAGTCTTAAATAAAGTTTTTGACTATAAAAATCCATTTAAAAAACAATAGTGTTGTAAAGTATTTGCAACACTATTTATATTGCAACATTTTATTATCTTCTTATGATAAAATAAATACTAGGAGAGTGGGGTATGAAAAAAAATAGTGGTTTTACATTAGTTGAATTATTAGCTGTAATAGTAATATTAGCCATTATTATGATTATTGCTATTCCAAGTGTATTATCTATATTACAAACTAGTAAATTGAGATCATTTGAGTTATTTGGAAAAAAAGCTTTAATGGAAACCGAGAAAAAAGATCTTGAAAGAGAAATTAATTCTATAGGTTCTAGCGCAGGTATGTATGTTTATGATATCAAGAATGATCTAGGAATAAATAATACTGGAAACTATTAAGGTTATGTAGTTGTAGACTATTGTACAGATAGCAATAAAGAATTTTATTTATATTTAAAAGATGATACCTATATGGTCTATGACTATATTAATTCAAGTAATATTGATATAAGTAAATATAAATCATTTAAAAATGTAAATGGAGATGAATGGAATACTAAAGCATCTGATAAAGAACATGCATCAGCATCTGTTATTGAATTAACAGGAGGATATGAGTGTTCAGTATTTGGTGGCAACTCAAATGAATCAGTTAATGTTAGTGATATAGTGGGTGGAACAACTAAAGATTATGCAGCAGTATTCTTAGACGGTTCATCAGTTGATTATGCTATGCTAACTCTTGCAGGCAATACTGATTTTGTCAAAATGAATCGTGGTGGCATGACTTTTGTTATGAACAAAAATTATAATCCAAGCGCTGAACTTAATGATGTAACTGATAAGAATATAAAAACAATTGCTAGAGCAACTAGTATAACCGAAAATCAAAAAACAGCATCTCAAATAGTATCTACTGAGGATTCACCAAATCCAATTTACATGTGGTTTGATTCAGGTACAATTTATTGGTATTCAGATGCAACAACAGTCTATGCAAATTCAAACGCATCCCAAATGTTTATGTGGCTAGGTGCATTAACAAGTATAGATGTATCAGAAATTAATTTTAATCAAACTACAAATATACAAGGCTTATTTACAAATGATATTAGTTTAACGTCTCTAGATTTATCAAGTATGAATGTAAGAAATGTAACAACTATGATAGCAACATTTGAAAATTTATTTGCTTTAGAAACAATAAATGTATCTAATTGGAATACCTCAAAAGTAACTGATATGACTGAAATGTTTTCAAGCTGCAAATCGCTTGGAGGAATAGATGTATCAAAATGGAATACTTCAAATGTTAATATAATGGGATATATGTTTTATGGATGTGAAAATCTAGTTATTTTGGATGTATCTAATTGGAATACATCAAATGTAACAACATTTGAAAGTATGTTTTATAGATGCTTATCTTTAAGAAAAATTGATGTATCAAAATGGAATACATCAAATGTTACAAATATGAGTTTTGTATTCTCTGGATGTCATACCATAACTTCATTAGATGTATCAAAATGGGATACATCAAATGTAACAACATTTGAAAGTATGTTTTATGAAATGATAAACTTAAAAAGTATAGATTTATCAAAATGGAATACTTCTAAAGTTACTGATACAAGCTATATGTTTAATAGTTGTAATTCACTTACTTCGCTTGATTTATCAAGCTTCGATGTATCAAATGTAAAAGATATGAATTATATGTTTTGGCATGCAGGAAATATTAAAGTGTTAGATTTAACTAATTGGATTCTAAAACAAGGAGTTGAAGCACAATCAATATTTAATTATATGGCTGAATTAGAAACAATATATGTATCTGAATCATGGAAGAGTAAGATGGTTTTACCTGATAATGATGGAGTCTTCTATGGTGATAAAAAATTAGTTGGTGGAAATGGGACTAAGTTTATTTCAACTTATGATCATGGTATAAATAGAGCAGTCATAGATGGCGAAAATGGACAACGTGGATACTTTACTAAAAAATAATTAAAGAAGGATTAAATCCTTCTTTTTTGTTTTATTAGATATAAAAAAACGATATCAAATGATATCGTTTTAATTTCTTAATGGCGGAGTAGGAGAGATTTGAACTCTCGCGCCAGTTACCCGACCTACACCCTTAGCAGGGGCGCCTCTTCAGCCTCTTGAGTACTACTCCATGCCAACAAGAAAATTATATAAAATTTAGTCTTCTGTGTCAACCA
>JAEEGL014602100.1_pt1 | contig 11368 bp, 6 predicted proteins | sample 9134231 | NCBI WGS metagenome assembly JAEEGL01 (sample SAMN16246548, study PRJNA631951) | gut metagenome | biome: gut microbiome; feature: rumen; material: fiber-attached | host: Bos | place: Iran: Karaj | collected 2018-10
GCCACGCCGACCTGCGCGCAGAAGATGTTGTTCTGACCCATGACGACATTGTGGCCGATCTGAACCATGTTGTCCATCTTTGTGCCACGGCCGATGACGGTGTGACCCATCACGGCGCGGTCGATACAGGTGTTGGCGCCGATCTCGTTGTCGCCCTCAAGGATGACGTTGCCAATCTGCGAAATCTTCTGCAAGTGGCCATCGACGGGCGCGAAACCGAAGCCATCGGCCCCAATCACACAACCGCTGTGCAGGATGCAGTTATCGCCGATGACGCAATCGTGATAAATCTTGACGCCGGCATAGATCAGGCAGTTCTTGCCGATTTTCACGTTTTCGCCGATGTAGCACTGCGGATAGATCTGCGAACCCTCGCCAACGGTCACGCCCTTGGCAAGATAGGCAAATGCGCCGACATAGGCATCGGCCGGAACCTGAACGCCGTCGGCCACGAATGAAGGCTGCTCCACGCCCGACTTCTTCGGGTTGAGTGCGGCCTCGACCATGTTGAGCAACAGGCCCATTGCGGCACGGGCATCGGCCACGCGCACCAACGTCGGTTCGTAGCTACGCGACTCGTCGAGCGTGATTGAAGCGTCGATGAGCACAATGCTGCTGTGGGTTGTGTAAAGAAATTCAGTGTATTTCGGGTTGCTCAGGAACGAAAGTTGCCCCGGCTGACCCTCTTCGATTTTGGCCAAGTCGCCGACCTTCGCGGCCGGATTTCCGATGACCTCACCGTGCAGGAATGCGGCGATTTGCTGCGCTGTAAATTCCATGATGGTTTGTCTTCTTTTTAAAATTCGCGTGCAAAGATAGTTATTTTTTACGATGTACGCGTGAAATGGAGGTAAAAACTGCGAAAAAATCCATCGTTTTGACGGATTTGACAGACAAAACAAATTCTGAAGTGCTCATTCCACACGGAATTGTGCATGAAAATGGCCCGTCGCATCCATCGGCGAAATCTCGAAACGTCCCTGTTGTCCGGCCTTCAGATGCACATCGGCCCAAAGCCTCGCCACCACGCCCATCGTGCAGCGCAGGTTCAGCTCGACACACGGGTGGATGCGCAGGTCCGGATTTTCGGCCAATGGCGCAAGCCGCATCATATCGACGCCGATGTAGCCCACCTGCCACGGCAGGCCGAAGAACGGGCGGAAGACATTGGCCAATGCCTCTCGCAGACGCTCCGCAAGAAGAGGCAGATCGGGCTCACCGATTTTCTCTTCAATCGCCTGATTGGAAAGCAGATAACCCGTTCTATACGTACAGTTTTCCGCATTCTCGAACAGCGAATAGCCCAAGAAATGCACATCACTGTGACCCACACGGAAAAGCATGGCAAAATCCATCAACTTCGGGAACCAGGCCTCGCCCATGATGCCGCCCATCGTCGTAATTGTGGCCGATGCCTGACGGGTCATAACCTCACGCGACATGGCCGCACTACGCATCAGACCGCGGCCGCTGCTGCTCCACGGCGACTTGAGGACGAACTCCCGACCCATGGCATCCATCCGCGCGACAAAGTCCGACATTTTCTCCACACTATCCAGATATTCAGGCATTTGTCCCGAAAAATCAAGAGCTTTGAGCAACGCGATTGACGTGCGCCGATGGGACAACTGGCGCAAGGCTTCCAGTTGGCCGTCCGTAGGGAGATTTTCTCGGCCAATGTGCACCGTCCGCACCAGATATTCACGCGTATCCCAATTCCAGCCCCACGGCAACGGCATGACATCGGGCTGCACGGCAGGGTCATTCCAGACCTCCTGCAACCACGCAAGATCGGCCTGCAACCGCTGGATGCGCGCTGCGGGCGTGTAATGCCTGACCCCGTGGCCGAGGGCAATGTCATGGGCGGGAAAGAAGAGAGACAAAACTGATTGAGAATTGAAGATTGATATCCATTGGCCGAAATGAAGCCTTAAAAGATGGCGAAAACCACCTGCGCCATCATGACGACACTCAAGACGAGCTTCAGCCCCGTGGTGAGCAGGAAGGCGACGAACGACCAGAAGGCGACGCGGAAGGCCTGGCCCACGCGCTGGCTGTGGAGCACCTCACCGACAAACGCACCGACCAACGGGCCGACCAACAGGCCGACTGGCATGAAGAAGAGGCCGATGATGAGCCCCGCCGTGCTGCCCCAGACGGCATATTTCGAGCCGCCGCCCAACTTCGTGAGCCAGACAGGCGCGATGTAGTCAAATGCCGTGACGGCGACCGTCAGAATGAACATGATGGCCAATGTCTCGTCCGAAATGGCACCGTTGCCCAGGAAATAGGCCACGAGAAGCGAGGCGAAACTGACGGGCGGACCCGGCAGGGCGGGCACGATGGCCCCGATGACGCCGATGAGCGCCAGGACGAGGGCGAGCGAAACCAAGAGATAGAACAGCATACGGTTTGACGTGGATTTAGCGTTGACATTGGCCGCAAAGATACCCATTTTATTTCAAAAATGCGGGATTTTCGGCAGAAATTTGCGCGACGAGAGGCATTGGCCATGAATATTGATACAATCGCAGCCACTTCTTTTGCAATTTTTTCTAATTTTTTTTGGCAATTTCAGATTTATTACATACCTTTGCCCGCGATTCAAGAAATCCTTAGCGAGTCAATACCAAAACCTAATTCGATATCATTGAATTGACCTCAAAAATTTATTACCTATGGCACAGACCTACGATATTTTTATCACCTACGAGCCCGAAGACGGCTCAGAGTATGCCCGTATCTTACAGCAAGAATTGGAAAAAAATGGGTATCAGGTTTATATGGCCGATGGCCCATTCGACAGACACATCAAACGCGCGCTTGAATCGTCCGAGGCCGTTCTCGCCCTGCTCACACCAGCCTATCTGAAGCAGACCGCCATCCCCGAGAGCCGCGTCCAGGAGGACATCGAGACCGCCATCCGCTGGGACAAGAAGATCATTTCGATTGCGGCCAATGGCAAGTTCGACAGCCTGCCGCCACGCGCCCCGCGCAAACTAAAAAAATATGTCAGCCAGGAACGCCGCGCCACCGTCCGATTCGACGAAGAGAACCTTGAAAAGGACATCAAGGCGCTGATTGACAACCGCATCGAACGTGCCAAGGACAACAACAACCTGCTCTACATCGGCCTCGTCATCGCCTTCGTCACCGTACTTGTCATGGCCGGAAGCGTCCTGCGCAGCGGCAAGAAGTCGGGCGACAAGACAGAACGCGTACGATTCGCCAAAATCTATTCACAGACGCTCTACAACGCAGCGACGGTCAACGACCCGCTGGCCCAATATTATCTCGGCCAAGTCTATGAGAAGGGACTCGGGACCAAGGCCGACATCACGAAGGCCATCTCGTGGTACCAGAAGGGCGCCATCAACGGCTCGGACAGCGCACAGCTGAGCATCGCCATCTGCTATCTGGAGGGCAACGGCCTTGAGCAAGACACGACATTGGCCATCGCCTGGCTTACCCAAGCCGCCACTTCCGGCAACGCCGAGGCACTCGAACGGCTGGCCCAAGTGGCCGAGAGCGGCAACGAGGATGCCATCCAGCAGTTGCAGTCGCTGAAACCCGCAGACACTGCCGACTCAACGCAGACCGTCACAGAATAAAGGTTGAAAATCAAAAAGAAACCTCCGGGCCCAACAGCTCGGAGGTTTTCCTTGTTTGTCCAGTAAGGTACATTGGCCATAAACACTTACATCTTCTGCATGGCCTGCTCGAGGTCGGCGATGATGTCATCAACATCCTCGATGCCAACCGAAAGGCGGATCAGGTCGGGTGCGACGCCTGCCTCGCGCAACTGCTCGTCGCTCAACTGACGGTGCGTATGGCTGGCCGGATGGAGCACGCAGGTACGGGCATCGGCCACATGAGTGACGATTGAGATGAAGTCAAGATTGTCCATGAACTTGATGGCCTCCTCGCGGCTGCCCTTCAGTCCGAAGGCAATCACGCCACACGAACCGTTTGGCAGATACTTTTCGGCCAATGCGTGATACTTGTTGCCCTTCAATCCGCAATAGTTCACCCAAGCGACTTTCGGATTCTTCTCGAGCCATTCGGCCACCTTCTGGGCATTCTCGCAGTGACGCTTGACGCGCAGGTGGAGCGTTTCGAGGCCGAGGTTGAGCAGGAACGAGTTCTGCGGAGCCGGAATCGAGCCAAGGTCGCGCATCAGCTGGGCAACGAGCTTGGTCATATAGGCCATCTTGCCGAATGCCTTGGTGTAGGTCAGTCCGTGGTACGACACGTCGGGCGTGCAGAGGCCGGGGAACTTCTCGGCATACTTGTCCCAATCGAAGTTGCCGCTATCGACCACAACGCCACCGACCTGAGTGGCGTGACCGTCCATATATTTAGTTGTGGAATGGGTGACGATGTCGCAGCCCCACTCAAACGGACGGCAGTTGATTGGTGTGGCGAATGTATTATCGACGATGAGCGGCACACCGTGCTTGTGGGCCATCTTGGCAAAACGCTCGATGTCGAACACGTTGCCGCCAGGGTTGGAGATGGTCTCGCCGAAGAAGCACTTGGTGTTCGGACGGAAAGCGGCCTCAATCTGCTCGTCGCTCCAATCGGGGTCAACGAAAGTGCACTCGATGCCGAGTTTCTTCATCGTCACGCCGAAGAGGTTGTACGTGCCGCCGTAAATGGTGTTGCTGGTGATGAAATGGTCGCCGGCCTGACAGATGTTGAACACGGCGTAGAAGTTTGCAGCCTGACCGCTCGACGTGAGCATGGCACCGACACCGCCTTCGAGTGCGGCAATCTTCTTGGCCACGGCATCGTTGGTCGGGTTGGCCAATCGGGTGTAGAAGTAACCCTCATCCTTCAGGTCAAAGAGACGTGCCATCTGGTCGCTGGTGTCATACTTGAAAGTGGTGCTCTGGTAGATGGGCAACTGCTGGGGTTCGCCCTTGGTCGGTTTCCATCCGCCATGGATGCAGATGGTTCCTAGATTTTTTTTCATAACTGGATAATATTTAACGTTCTTTGTCGGTTGCGAATGGAGGGAAGAGTACGCGGCCCTACGACATTTCCAAGCCACGCCACCGGAACCTGAATCCGGGCGGCTTCCGTTTCGAGGCGCAAATTTATGAAAATCCCGCGAAATAACCAAATATTTCCTCTCTTTTTTGGACGTATGAAAAAAATTGTTTACCTTTGCCGCGGCTATCGGAACACGCATGAATCACCTTGAAAGCAAGCGTGTTTTATTATTGGCCAATGGCGCAGCACAGCCCCAACGTCAGGCTCACATCGACCCAAATGTCCTTGCACACACATTTTTTATTTCAACAAAAATCGTAACTTGATGAACAGTTTCTCTCCGGATAATAGAAACCTCTGGAAACGGCATTTTTTCGCCGCACTCACATTGGCCATAACCCCAATATGTGCTTTGGCCGCAGACAAGACTCCCCTCATCGATCAAGTTCCCATCGACTACTCTTATTGTGGATATATGGCATCGGCCGACACAATCCCGACCGTGCCGACCGCTATCGTCGTGCCTTGCGGCGAGGGCGACATGACCGATGTCATACAGCAGGCCATCGACAAGGCAAAAAACCTCATGAAATTCTATCCCCACAGTGCCGTGCAACTGGAGGAAGGCACATATCATCTGTGTGGCCGATTGAAATTACGCGACACAGGCGTGACATTGCGCGGAGCCGGAGCCGATAAGACACGGCTCGTCTTTGAGGGCGTGAGCCGCGAACCGGGCATCCTCATCGAGGGAAAAGCCCCTATAATCTCAAATGACACCATCCGACCCAATGAGAACGGAGAATGGCCATCAATTCCAGGACTTTCGATTGTCGTAATCCATCCGAGCACGAAAGAATGGATTGCACGACACAACTGCGACATCTACGGCGGCGGTATCAGCGCGCTGGGCTGGAAACCGGGTGATATCGATTTACATTTCTGGCGACATCCTGCACTTACCGACGAAGAGGTGAAAGCAACATTTCTGACAACCTACAACCAACAGGTAAAAGATTGGCAGAAACACCGCGCATTGGAAGCTCCCATTCCGATGAATTGCGGAGAAGATGACGTAATTGGTTTCTGGGCTGCAAGCCGCAGCAATTGGTATTGCGGCATCGAAGATCTCACCATCGCGGCCAATGTCATTGGCGATAACCCGAAGGACGAACAGCACCTTTGGACCGGCATCAGCATCGAGAACGCGCGGGACTGCTGGGTGCGTTGCGTCAACTTCGAGAATCTGGCGGGCAGCGGCGTCATCGTGCAGCCCAACGCACAGCGCATTACCATTGAGGATTGTATCTACCGCCACCCCGTGAGCGAGGAGGCCAACCTACGCCGAAATGCGTTCTATATACTTGGCCAGCAGGTACTTGTGCAGCGATGTGTGGCCGACCATGCCATGCACGCCTTCGCCACAGGATGGGCAGCCGCCGGTCCGAATGCCTTTGTGCAATGCGAGGCGAGGGAAGCCTTCAGCTACAGCGGTGCGGTCGAGGCATGGTCAACCGGCCTCCTCATGGACATCGTCGATATTGACGGACACGACATCATGATGGACAACATCGGCCAAGACAACAACGGCGCGGGATGGACTGCGGCCAATGCCACTTGCTGGAACTGCACTGCCGCCGAAATCCACTGTTCGTCGCCCGACTCGCTCAACGAGAACCGCGCCTACGGTTCGTGGTGCCAATTTTCGGGCAACGGTATCTGGAAGGAGACCAACAACCACATCTCGCCGCGCTCGCTCTACTACGCGCAACTGGAACGCCGCCTGAAGGCCAACGGCGACAGCATGAAGGTCAATCCGCGCATCCTGCCGCGCAACCTCGACGCATCGAGCAGCCCGACCTACGAGCAGGCTCAGGAGGCCGCCCGCATCGCCCGCACCGAACCGCGTCTGACGCTCGAAAAGTGGGTGACGGACATCCAGCGGCAGAGCCGTCGCGCATCGTTCGCCGACGCCAAGACATTGGCCGCCGACAGCAAAGCCATCGGACATAAAAACAACAAGGTTACGGCCGATGCCCCTGCCTTCGCCATCGAGAACGGACATCTGACGCTGGACGGCCGACTGGCATTGGGCGGAAAATACAACACCCCGTGGTGGAACGGCAAGACACGCCCGAACTACCTTGAGAAGAAGGCGCAACCGGCCTTGACGCGCCACGTGCCCGACCGCGAGGGAACCGGCCTGACCGACCGCATAGACAGCGTCGTGGCATTCATGGAGCGCAACAACTATCTGGCCTACGACCAATGCTACGGCCTCTGGTACGACCGTCGCCGCGATGACCACGAACGTGTGCGCCGCCGCGATGCGCAGTGCTGGGCACCATTCTACGAGCAGCCGTGGGACCGCTCGGGCGAGGGTACGGCATGGGAAGGCCTGTCGCGCTACGACCTGACGAAGCCGAACCTGTGGTACTACAGCCGGCTACGCGACTTTTGCAAGGCGGCACCCGACAGAATGCTGTATCTGGAGCACTATTTCCAGCACAACATCCTCGAAGCCGGCGCACATTGGGTCGATTGTCCGTGGCGACCGGTGAACAACGTGAACGGAACGGTCTTCCCCGAGCCGGTGCCATTCACGGGCGACAAGCGCGTCTTCGTGGCCGAATGGTTCTACGATGAGCAGAACCCGACCATGCGCGAGCTGCATCGGCAGTACATCCGCCAGAATCTAGAGCAGTTCCGCGACTGCCCGAACGCCGTCCACCTCATCGGCGAAGAATACACCGGCCCGCTCCATTTCACCCGCTTCTGGCTGGAGTGCATCGCCGAGTGGGAGGCCGAGACGGGAATGCATCCGCTTGTCGCATTGGCCGCAACCAAAGACGTGCAGGACAGTCTGTTGGCCGACCCAAGACTGAGCAAGGTCATCGACATCATCCAGATCCAATACTGGTTCTACCGCGTGCCCGACAAGCGCAATCCGAGCGACATCTGGGCTCCGGGCGGCGGCCTCAACATGGCTCCACGCCAGCACATGCGCCGTCAGCAGGTGGGCAAGACCGGATTCGCCGAAGCCTATCGAAGCGTCTATGAATACACGAGCCAGTTCCCCGACAAGGCGGTCACATTCTATGCGCAGACCTATCCGCAACTCGGCTGGGCGATATTGATGGCCGGCGGTTCGTGCTGCAACGTGACCATCAACGACGATGCCCTGCGCCGCGACATCGCGACAATGCGGCCCAAGGACGGCGAGACAGCCAAGGTCTTGTCCAACGGCTCATCGGCACTCATTTATTTCACGGCCGATGGCAATGCCACGCTCGACGGACTGAAATCAGGCTCGCACAAGCTGATGAAGGTTGACCACGACGGCACCGGCTCGAAAGCCGGCTCGATCAAGGTTGCGGCCGACGGGACATTGGCCATAAACGGAAAAGCGAACGAAATCTATTGGATAAAGTAAAAACCATATTATTCACAGTTTTATATGAAAAAAATCATTCTTTCTCTCCTTCTGACGACGGCTGCATCGACCGCGATGATGGCCGATGAACCGAGACCCGTGACCGAAAACAAGATGTCACGTCCGCTCAGTCTTGTAATGAACGACCTGGAAAAGCAGTTCGGCGTCAAGTTCAAATACAACGTCGATACGGCCTATCTGACCCTCGACTACGCGCAGAGTCGCGTGCGTCCGTACCGTCTGGAAGAGACATTGGCCAATGTCCTTGCGCCATTCGACTTCAAGGCCTGGGACCAGGGCAAGGGCACGTGGAAAATCAAGCCCTACGAGCATCCGCGCCGCTACGACCGTGACGGTGAGAAGTTCGTGGCCTATCTGAACAGCCTCTACAGCAACCGCGAGCAGTGGGAGCCACGCCGCAACGCCCTGCGCAAGGAGGTACGCGAACGGCTCGGCATCGACTCGCTGCTGGCCAAGTGCGTGAACAAGCCTGCCATTCTGGGCAAGGTGCGCAAGATGGACGGCTACACCGTACAGAACATCGCCCTCGAACTCGTCCCAGGCTACTACACCTGCGGCTCAATCTACGCGCCGAACAACAGCCTGGCGAAAAAGAAAGTGGCCAATGGCGGCAAATACCCGGTCATCATCTGCCCCAACGGACATTGGACCGACGGCCGCTACAACGGCGACCTCCAGACCCGCTATGCCACATTGGCCCGCATGGGAGCCATCTGTATCAGCTTCGACATCTTCGGCTGGGGCGAGTCAGAACTGCAGGTCGGCAAAGAATCGCACGCAACGAGCATCGCCCACGTCTGGCAAGCCCTGTGCGGCGAGAAACTGCTCGATTATGCCCTGACGCGCAAGGACGTTGACCCGACCCGCATCGCATCCAACGGCGGCAGCGGCGGCGGTACACACGCAGCGCTATTGGCCACAATCGACGACCGCTTTACGGCCTGTTGTCCAGTCGTTTCCGTGTGCAGTCACTTCGACGGCGGCTGTCCGTGCGAGAGCGGCCTGCCCATCCAGTACAGCCAGGGCCGCACGTGCAACATCGAGCTATTGGCCACCTTCGCCCCGAAACCGGTCATGATTGTGGGCGACGAGGGCGACTGGACGCACACCTACCCCACCATCGAGATTCCCTACATGCGCCGCATCTACGCCTTCTATGGCGCGGTGGACAAGTTCCAGAGCGTCTTCCTGCCCGGCCAGCGCCACGACTTCAACAAGGACAAGCGCCAGGCCGTCTATGACTTCTTCACTTCGGTTTGGGGGTTGGCCAATGAGAACCTTGACGAGAGCAAGGTGACCATCGAAGAGGCATCGGCCCTGCAGAGCTTCGGCTCGGTCGAGAAGCTGCCCGCCGGTGCACGCACGACCATCAAGGCCCTCATCGAGGAGAACTTCGACCGCGAGATGCGTCAGACCTACTTCGACCTGCGCTGGGCCGCCGGTCTGAAGGAGAAGGCACAGAAATGGGCCGACACGCTCCATCTCGACGACCCGGCCAAGACGCGGTGCGTGCGCGGCCTGATCTACGCGCACCTGAACGCGGTCACGACGTGGCACAACGAGCACGCCGACGACTGTCCCGCCGGCATCAATCCACGCACGGGCGAAGTGCTCCGTGAGGTGGACCGCCAGATTATAGCCGATGCAGCCCAGCCACGCTCCTACCACGAGACGCTGATGAGCGGCCTGCGCAGTATGCTGACAGAAGAGCAGGTCTGCAAGATTCTGGACTGCTACACCGTGGGCAAGGTCGATTTCACCATGCGCGCCTACCGCGACATCGTGCCCAACATCACGGCGGCCGAGGACAGCGTCTGCTACAACTACCTGTGTGAGGCACGCGAGATGGCCATCGACTACAAGACGATGAAGGAAATTTCTGAAATCTTCGCCATCTACAAGGACAAGTGCGAGGAATATTTCAACACACACGGCCGCAACTGGCGCGAGATGTACCGCGACTTCATCAAGAAGCGTCAGGCGGAGAAGAACAAATAAGGGGGGCTCCGTCTCCCCGCTGAAAACGGCAACAGGAACGATTGTTCGGAAGGGTGTCGGCCAATGGCTTACGCGCTCCAGAACAATCGTTTTTTCTTGCACTCCAAGGCCTTCGGATGAATGCCATTGGCCAAAAAAACAGAAAAAAAGAACCGAAAAAACGGAGAAATCACAATCAGAGCATTTTTTACAATAAAAAAGGAGGAAAATTTCATCGGCCAAGCAAAAAAATTGCTATCTTTGCCACGTCAATTTGGCACAATTGCGGCATTTGACTTTTTTCTGCTCGAAAACAATGAACCAAAATAACAACCTAAAAACATTATCACTATGAAAAAAACTCTATTACTTGCAGCACTTTCCGCTGCGACGGCGCTCTCATTTGCCGAAGAAAAGACTGTAACTTTTGATTTTTCCGACCCGACGAAGTACGGCTACGAAAAGGCAGCTGCTACTGCTGGCACGCCAATCGCCTACGAAGGAACCATCGTGAGCGATGGCGTGACCATCACAAACACCTACGAAGGAAGCTCCGCCACTACTTTCCGATTCTTTACACCTGCTGAAGGGGCAGTGACTCTGCGTCTTGCCTCGAATGGCGTTTTCACGGTCACTGCTGGCGGTGCCAACATCACCAAGATTGCCTTGACTGGCAGCAAGCTGTCCACAACCAACCTCAGCATCACCCCAGGCACATACGAGAACATGACGTGGACCGGCTCGGCCACAACCGTCACCTTCTCACGACTCAAAGAGACTCTCCAGTTCGCCACGATGGCCGTGACTTTTGAGGCCAATGACGGCGGCACGACCATCGAGCCAACCGGACTCGAGTCATTCAAAGCCATCGAGAACGGCGTGATTGCAAGCGTCTTCGAGAATGCAGTGGCCGATGGTGGCCGCTCGATTGTCAGCTTCGGC
>JAEEGL015348495.1_pt1 | contig 11368 bp, 11 predicted proteins | sample 9134231 | NCBI WGS metagenome assembly JAEEGL01 (sample SAMN16246548, study PRJNA631951) | gut metagenome | biome: gut microbiome; feature: rumen; material: fiber-attached | host: Bos | place: Iran: Karaj | collected 2018-10
CTTGCAGGCTCCCTGCTGAGGTGCACACCAGCCAACACCGTGGGTATATCCTGAAATGTCGGATATCTCCTTAGCCTTTACCCATTTCCCTTCTTCAGGAATCGGTGCAGCGCCATGGTGTACTCCCTGGTGAACAGGGCACATGCCTTTCACTTCTGCTGAATAAATCATAATAGTAACCTCCTGATATTCAGTTAGATTGAATTCTGGCTTATACACATTTATTGTATCTCATACACGGAAATACAACAATGTAAAAATTCGAATACTCTGATCTATATCTCGAAATCGCAGGCTACCGAGCCGCTGCGTACCTCATGCATGCGTTTCTTTACCGGCATGTGTACCGGATGTGTCTGATATGCGTCAAAAGCCTCTCTGTTCTCAAACAGTGTTACCAGCGCCAGATCATAGGACCTTTCACTGTGCAGAATGTCTGCTCCTGCCTCAAGCTCGAGCATGCCCTCTATCCTTCCCTTCATGCCATAGAAATTCTTTACTAACTGAGGGATCTCATCCTTGTACTCATCTTTGATTTTGAACATTACGATATGTCTGATCATCGTTCTCGTCTCCTTTTTACAGCTCACAACAGCATCTGATTGATTATAAAATGTACAAGCACGTGTTTGCAATAAACAGCAGATTGCACCTTACCTTAATGTAAGTCTTTTCAGCACTATTAGAGTCAGCACAATGCTAGTAACCGTCATGATTCCTATCCAACCTAAAAGGTATCTGTTATCACCGGTTTCCGGTCCCGCAGCACTTCCTGTTGTATCCATTACATGAACTGTCTGATTCCCGTCATTAGGATCAGCATGAACATCTATCATTTTTCCATTCACGTAAAGCGTTTCAAAAACCACGAGATCATGGTCCTTTAACTTGGAAGTGTTGAGTTTTATCTCTACGATCGTCGTCCCGTTATCTTTAGCGGGTTTAAATTCCGAAACGGTCTTTATGCCTGTGGTTGCAGAAGCTGTTTTATCATATACTTCGGCTTCCAGGGTATACGTTTCTTCGGATGATAATCCTTTGTATTCGACATAGTCTTTGATCATAACCGATCTGCCGGCTTTTATCCCTTTGGATCTGCTTTTTCCATCAAGAGCCATTGTAGAAACTATGCCACCATATCTTATGATCTGACTCGCGCAATTCAGGTCTTCATGTTTTGCAAGTTCAACTTGCAGAAATCCCTCGTCGGTACCGGACGGCTGCTCTCCCTCATATACTGCGCTTGTTCTATAGAGTTTCTCAAAGCCTACTGAAGATGAATCCTTTGTAAGCGAGGAAGAGTCCACAGTAAAACTTAGATCCAGCTCTGCTGTTTCTGCCTCTGCAATGAACTCCTTTTCTGAAATCACTTCGTTTCCGTTCTTGTCTTTGAGATTCTCTCCTGTAGCTTTATCTACAAGGCTTCCGGATACTTTGTACGTCCTTCCGGCGTAAAGACCGCTGATCTTTACTCTGTCTGTAATGATCTCACTTTCAGAAGCATGTCCATGATGAGCCGCATTTTCAGCACTTACGGCACTGGTCGTTATTACCAGAGGTTTATTCAACATCTCGGCATGGTGCTCAATGACATTCGCCTTTATTTCAAATACTGCGTCTTCAGCAACATCGTATCCATAAGGAGCAGTTATCTCCCGCAGTTTATATTTCCCCGGGGGAAGAGCATAGATCAGATGCTCTTCATCTGTGCTGACCCATTCTTCAACAATAGCTCCTTCATTTCCCTCATTCATGGAAATGACCTGCAGTTTTGCTCCCGACACTTCAGATCCATCAGTTATATCTCTCTTGCTTATATATGTTCTGGTAGGCTCATCTTCCGAAGTCACAGTAAAGCTGAACACATCAGTGTTTAAACTTTCTGCTCTTGCTCTGAAAAGATGCTGCCCTTCACTGTATCTGCCTGTTATTGTCTTTTTTACTGTTGTTCCGTTCTCGGAATACTCGCAGATTACATGTTCGTTACCTGGCTCGGCTTCTGATGTTCTGCCGTTTTTATATTTGTATCTGTCTATTACAAATCCGGGTGCAGCCTTTGTTTCTTTAACTGTGTAACTGCCGGGGTCCAGCTTTTCTCCTATTAGTTCAGGTCTGCCCGCTCTTCTTTCAGACAGAACTCCGTAACCGTTTTCATCGGTCACGATCGTTCCGACCAGTTCCGGTGATGAAAGATCATCGTCATCATAATACACATCGTATTCAGCTCCTGCCAGTGATTTTCCATCAGCTTTTCCTGAAGCGTCTTTTTTATTGATCACTATTTCCACACCTTGTGGGATTTCTGCATTTTCAGCATCAGCATCGCTTCCAACCACTATGCCCATGCTTTCTTCATTTGTTGTATTTGTTTTCGTTTTAGCTTCCGATCCGTTCCCCGGCTGGTATACCTTGCAGTAATAAACCGAGGTATTTCTGGATAGTCCGGCAGGAGCTTTCGTCTCCTCGATAGTAAACACTCCACAAGGCATGACTCTTTTGCCTTTATCTATATAAAAATCGTCTCCAGATAGTATATTGTCGTCAGCAAAAGATATTCCTGCATAATCTTTGCCGTTCTCATCAGTCTTTCTGACAGTTTTGAATGTCCAACTACGCTTAGGAATTTGCCCTGATACATCAGTTGTCTCGGGATCAGCATCATAGTACTTCAGAGTGTATTCAGCACCAAGCAGTTTTCTCCACCCATACTTTCCGGTCTTATCTATTTTCCGGAGTTCGATAGGGTTCGCTTTTGCAGGTGGCTCTGAAGAGTTGATAACAGCCGGCACGTCTCTTGTGTTTGATGTATTAACGGTCACTGTCCTTACCACGGTATCCAGCATATATCCTCGTGAAGCCGTTACCTCCTTTGCCCAGTACTGAGACGGAGCAACTGCCACAACATCAGTTTTACCGCTTTTATCAGTTGTTAGCTGAAAGTCATTCCCGTTAATATCTTTTGCTCTGGCAGTGCATGCCGCATCCGTATACAAAACATATACAGCGCCCTCAAGACTGTAATTGTTTGGGGCCGTATTCAGATAGTCTATGTCCGAATTTAAGGGTTTCTTTTGGAGGCATACATAACATCCGTTATTGTAGGTAATAAGAACCTGGCTCTTGGATGCTGATCCGGTTCCTACCCATTCATATATTTGAAAGCTGGCAGGAGGCTCGTCTTTATCCGTAAGTGTTTTGCTATATTTTTTTGCTGTATTGAATCTTGATGTCCCCTCTTTTATATTACTTGAAAGGCTTTTGTTCCCATTCCGCCAGTAAGAAAGCATTATATGGATTGAAAAAGAATTAGCAAGTGTAAGGTTACCGTTCTTCATGTATACACCCCAATACATGACTTTACGAATATCAGAATAATGCGCTTCTCCCGGCTCGACTCTGCGCATCCATCCCTTCTGACCAACGCCTGCGTATTTTCTGTTGTGATAGCAGCAAATTCCTTCTCCATATCCATCTGAAAAGGATGCTATGTGTGTTCCCTTGCCTTCTACCTGTCTTATACCTGTTATTGTCACAAGGCTGTATCCTTCCGGAGCTGAAGGATTTGGGTCATAAGAGTCAGGATCCTCCATATCCTCTCCACTCGGCTGATCCGGATCATCAGGATCATCGGTGTCGCCGGAATCTCCGGGTTCGTCCGGATCCTCCCCATTTTCTGCTGTTTCACTGCCAGACTTGTCATACAATGTGCCTTCGGTATTTACAACAGTTTCATCTACTCCCGCGTCTCCTTCTGCGAACATCTGCGCTGGCACAATTGACAGCACCATAAGCATCACAAGCAATATAGTCAAAGTGTGTTTTAAATATTTCATAGTTATCCTCCTGCTATGCCTTTCTCATCATTGTTGATGGGGCCTCATTCATTCTGTTTTCCAGACGCATGATTGTTTTATCGAGAAACAGCTTTATACGATTGATATCCCCAGGTGCGGCTGCTTCTCTGATGCGTTCAGCCATCTCACGCTCCTCTTTTTTGGTCTTATTCATTATTCTGTCGGCAAATAATACGATCTTGTATCTGAAATCCAGTTTCTTTACATCCGGGTAGTACATGATCCTTATACTGTCTAAATCAACTTTCCTGCCTCTTGAGTAGATTAGTTCCGGCTCGAGCAGGTAGCTCTCAGATCCGATTAAATGATCTTCAGTACTCTCACTCATGCTTATCAGGTTTCTTATAAGCAGCAATTTGTCATAAAGACTCATACTGCACGGATCCAGCCTGTTCATGCTTCCCGGTTTATAACTGAATGAATAGTTGCTCTTATCTCTGAGAATCGACATCCTCACAAAACTGTCGCAATAATTCTGTGTAAGTATTTCCTCTATATAAGCGGGCATTCTGTATCCCGTCATATCCTGCTTTATTTTTTCCATTACGGTCCTCTCTCCTATCCTCCGCACTTACTGCACGCTGTGTATCCCCGTTCTATTGCAACGCTTTTGTCTATTTCTACATAGTTCCTCTGCAGAGAAGCGCATCCCGGGAGATGGTAGTCTTCACCTGCAGCAGGAAAGTAGTAGACCAATGATCCCAGCTCCGCCCTGCCGCTATGACAGGTAGGACATGATTTGTACTGCTTTTTCATTGATCCTGTCAGTGTCCCTGATCTCGATGCTGCTTCCAGAAATCTGCAACCTTCAGCGTGATACTTTTCTCCTCTTTTGGGGAATATATAAACCGGTACCGAGTCCTCATCCGCGAACTCTTCTAATAACATATTCGTTTCATCCCGTTCTTTTCCTACATACGCTCTGGTTACAAGCGACAAGTCATATTCTGCCTCTGCTTTGATCCCCAGAGGATTATTTGTTCCAAGTCTCAGAGTGTAATGAATTGTCAGCAATTCATCTGTACCCCATCTGCTGATCCTGAGCCCTGCTTCATTCAATCTTGCTGACTTGATTTGTGTGTGATTCTCCTCGATTTCTTTTCTGATCCTGTATGGTATAGCAGGTGAAGTATCTGCGATGACTGCCTCAGCCGCACCACGCCTAAGTTCATTTGCCGCAATGAAATTGCAGTCTTCGATGCATGCATACATGAGTATGATCGAACTCATAACGATCAAAGCTATCAGGAATACCGGCAATGTTATAGCCGCCTCAACGATGTAGCTCCCATTCTTATTTGTAAGCGTCTTCAAATTCATGGTCTTTGCCATTCACTTCCAGAGTGAACCTTGTACCCGTGTAATACTCCATCAGATTAAAGTCTTTATAATACCTGTATTTCATGTTTATCTGAACAAGATCCATGATCCTTAAAAGTCTTACATTCTCATTAAGAGACATGATCATGATCATCAAATATTCATCGTAATTCAGCCCATATTTGAACTGTGATACCGTATCTAAACTTCCCGTAAGAACCGATAATTCATCCTTCTTTTCTTCCAGAAGTTCTTTTGACTCATCGTCAAGTTTGCCCTTGACTTCGGAAGAGTCGAGAACTGCTCCGAGGTCGGTCTTCCACTGATCAGCTGTTTTCAAGATAGGTACCCGTTTGTCGTTATACAGATCTTCTAGGTCCTCCTCGGTTTCAAGTGCTGACCAGGCTTCAGCTATTATGGCCTGTGTTACAAGTCCAAGAGGACCTGGCGTTATAGACTCAGAAACTGAGATGATAAGTTCTGTCTTTTCCGGATCGCTGTAGATAGATATCAGATTCAACGCGTTTCTGGCTATGAAAAGCCTGTTTCTGCAGGCTCTGTAATTTTCTTCATCATCATTGCTTCCTCTTATGATGTATTCCCATTCGTTAACCAATAAATGGTTTTTGTCATCTGCCTTAGTGACGTGATTATTGAAACGTTTTTCTATCATCAGGACATCAGCTCCCGCAGCTCTCAGGACACTTAGAACACCTTCTTCATCACCGTATGACCTTGCTTTTTCAGTCAGTGTATCCCCCGATACCGTTTCACTCATTCCGTGCGACGGCAGAGTTTCCAGGACCACCCTGTTACTGATCACACGCCCTTCTTCATCGAAACCGGAACCATCATCAAGCCCTATGAATTCCCGTCCTCTTCCGTGTATGAATTCGCCGACTGCGCTTGCTGCAAACCCCTTTTCCATTGCCTTCCTGAAATTTGCGGGATCCCCAAGTTCATACCCTGTAAGGTCCGCATTGGCGCCCTTTATTGAGGCATCCAGTTTGTTCTGTGCTGAATATTTCAGGTAAGCATTCAGTTTTGCTGTAACCTCATCATCATTTCCGAAGTAAGCCATTAAGGAATAGTCTTCAAGAAGATGGACATCATATTCGGAAAGAATCGCTTTAGTCCAAAGCCTGCCGAATGTTTCGCATTCACTGCTGACAACTATCCGCCTGCAAACTCCTATGGCGCTGGCTATACATATGGCAAACCCGACAAACATCATTGCAAGCATGACCGCTGATGAGCCCTTTTTTTCTCTCACCATTCGAGCAAACGCATTATTCAGTATCAGATCAGTTAAGTATTTCACCGCTTCTCACCAACAGATCTTCATTTATTAGATATGCTTTTACTTTGAGTCTTTTACTCACATTCCTTTGCAATAACCCGCCCCGGAGCATATCCACGCGGATCTCTTCCTCATAAGTGCGTATGACAGCTCCATTGTACGAGTCCTGCGCTTCAAGCGCTTTCCTGTGTTCTTCTATGCCGGTGACCAGTATGTCCAGATAAAACACAAACAATCTGATCATAAGCATAGCCGTGAGAATGACCAGCGGCAGTGATATAGCTGCTTCTGTCATTTGTGATCCTCTTTTATTGATCAAGCAAAATTCTCTTCTCATTACTAGAAATTTGCCGCATCCAGATTGCCAAATATGCGGTTAACAAAATCTACGATAGACGATTTAAAAATGATCCCTACCGCCACTGCTATGGCCACAAGTATTGCTACTTGTACCATTTCCATTCCCTGTTTGTTTCCAAACATCATCATGAGTTTTGTACGTATTGTTTTCATCGTTATTCTCCTTTCTGCTACATATTCAAAAGCGCGGGCGCTATTGTTATCACGATCAGAACTATCAGTAAAAGCCCCAGCGGATATGACATTTTTGTATCTATTGCTTTTCCGCTTTCCCTTGCTACTATCTTTCTTTCGTCCCACAGGTACCTGCTTTCACGAGCAAGGCTTTCGATGACATCGCTTCCCCTCTTTTCGTTCTCTCTGAGTATTGCAGATATTCTTATCAACTCTTTCACATCATGCTTCATAGCGTATTCGTTTATCACATGGGCAGTGCTTATGCGGTGCCCGCATGTCTCATCCCTAAGGCTTGCAAGATCTCTTTCAAAATTGCTAAGCCCTTGTTCTTTCCTTTCAAGATAGCTTCCGGTGATAGTGTCAAACGCATCACTCAGGATAAGCCCTGCGTTCATCATCAGGTACAGCTGGTTGCAGAATCTTGGCAGGCCTCTCAGAATGGCTTTTCGCTCCTCAGCTTCCGTTTTATCTTCTTTTGCCGCATCTATGACCATGATCACCACCAGCATTACGTATACCAGTGGGATCAAAAGTGCCGCAGGACCTGCTTTTCGCTTTGCCCCTGTCCATCTGATCGGTGTTCCGTCATGCAGTTTTAACGGAAGACGAATCTTTTTCCCTTTTGAATACTCTATTTCGCTTATCAGATTGTCTATTTCCGTCTCTATTACAGATTCCCGGTCATCCTCCGCTGGATGGCTTACCCCGCTTCTTTCGGCGGAGATTGCCTGAAGAACAAGAGTGACATTCCTCTGTATCGTTTCCTTTTCATCATTTATGGCAAGGCTTAGATCGTACCTCTCGGTCCTTTTCAGGCTGTTTCTATGTATTCCGGTCACATTGCCATTGTTGTCAACGATAAGCTTTCCACTCTCTTCAGGACCTTTGATTACAAGGGCAAGTATCAAAAGTGCTGTCACCAGCGTCACAGCATAGATTCCGGACATCAGTTTCCTGTTATGTATTAGTTCTCTATATTTCAACATTCGTGATCCTCTGTATAATCGTGTATATCCCTATATTTGAAGCCGCAACGATCGTCATTATGATCCTGCCGGCAATCGTTTCATATAATGGAGATATGTAGTCAGGTGATGTCAGATTCAGAAAAAGTATTATCAGTGCCGGCATTGCAAATATGACCAGTCCTTCACTTTTCTTTCTCTTGATCAGTTCTTCTATTTCGCGGTCTATACTCATCTTTTCCATGATCACGGCCGCTGCCTTGTTCAAAGCAGTTATCAGGCTTGCTCCCGTCGTTTTGCATATTGAATAAATGGTCACAAAGTCGTGTACATCCTCTAATCCAGAAGTTTCGGATAGGTCCTGCAAAACACTGATATCATTCTCACCGCCTATTTCCATTCTCTCGTAGGCTTTTGTCAGATCTCCTGCAAGTATTGATTTGTTTCCATATATGTTTTTCAGAGATGGAATCGATTCAGCTATTGCATCCTTCATGGAACGCCCCGCACCTATTGATGTTGACGCCATAAACAGAAAGTCCTTGAATTCAATCAAATATTTTCTTCGTCTGCTTCTGATTAAGGTTTGCTTCACAAAACCTTTTATTTTTCGTGTAAAAGGTATTATCACTATTGCAAACAGGATATTTCTGTACAGAAGATATGAAACAGTCAGCCCGGAAGCGGCCAAAGCGGCATAAAACAATGCGTTCTCTTTTTTGCTGAATATGTATTCTCCTAAATCAGTCACTCGTCCCTCCTGCCATTGTAGATAGTGCCGGACCTGCCAGTATGCCGGCATGACCACATCTGATCAGTCTTTCTCGGTCAGCAAGGCCATTCCCTGTCGGTATCAGCGCACCTTTTTTTCCTGTTTTATATAAGTAATTAAGCCTATATTCATTTCCACAAAACCCGATCATTTCCGCTACCTCTACGACATGTCTCCTGCCTTTCGCGTCACGCTTTAGATGCACGAAAATATCGATTGCGTTTGCGATCTGGTTCCTTACAGAATTGAGCGATACCTGTGAATCTGAGAGGTACATGGTTTCCAGGCGATTGAGCATTCCCTTTATAGAGTTGCCGTGTCCTGTAGACATGCTCCCGTCGTGTCCGGTATTCATGGCCTGTATCATGTCAATGACTTCTTTTCCTCTTACTTCTCCGACGATTATTCTGTCAGGCCGCATTCTGAGACTCGTTCTTATGAGCTGTGTCATGCTGACTTCTCCTTTTCCTATTGAGTTTGCAGCCCTGCATTCAAGCTGCACTTTGTTCTCTATATGGCTTATGACGAGTTCAGCAGAATCCTCTATCGTTATCACTCTTTCACCAGAGTCTATATATGCGGTAAGGGCATTCAGAAAAGTTGTCTTTCCTGAAGATGTGCCTCCACTTATGAAGATGTTGTATCCGCTCTTTACGAGGGCTTCCAAATCCGCAGCACATTCTTTGGTAAGCGTTTCGAAACTTACAAGTTCTTCCATTTCAATCTCTTTTTCTCTGAATTTCCGGATAGTTAAGATTGGCCCATTTAGCGCGACATTTTTCAAAACTCCGTTTACCCTGTATCCGGAAGGAAGCCTTGCGTCTACTATAGGATTGGCCTCATTTATCTCCCTGTGTACATCTGACGCGAACATTCTGATCATTTCTTCAAGTTCATTGGCACATGTGAAAGCGTCATCTATTCTGATAAGAGTCCTTTCTTTTTCGACATAAATGTTGTCAGGGCCATTCACCATGATTTCGTTGATGTCCGGATCGTCAAGAAGCACAGTCAGTATGCCGTATCTGCTTGTAAGCCTTCTGTTTATGCTGTCTATAATGATCACTGTCTCTCGCGAGCACGTTTTATAAGAAATACCCGATTTGAAAAACATATCCTCGCATTTGCATAGGATCTCCTCATCGCTTGGAGGCGGTTCGGTGTCGCTTATCCATTTTCTGGCGACTCTGACCATGCCATCTATTTCATTCCCGTATTCTTTTATTGTTGCTGCTCTTGATTTGACCATTGTTATCATTGTTGAATACTTGTTTTATGCAATCATCCATCGCTATTGCCTCATCCGCTTCGCCGGTTAGTTTTATGCGTATAAGTTTGCTGCAGGTTTCCTTTCCGATCATTTCCTCCACCCCCAGAACCCTTCTTCCGGTTTCATAAAGAATGATCCGGTCTGATTCCTTCATTACCAGAATGTTTTCATTTCTGAAACATGTCCCCAGATCGCAGATAATCGTATCGAATCTTTTTGCAAGTCCGGCAATCAGGCTTTTAAGTTCGCTCTCATCAAGGTAAGCGACGGGGTTTCTTCCGCTGGGCAGCATTATTGCTGACACTCCGTAAGCGTCCGTATAAGTGAAACTGTCCGAGCTCCGCTCGTGTCCGGTATGAATCGAATAAAGGAGTCTTGAAATAGTATTGATATCACAGTCTAAGCGTCCATAGTCATTGATGAATGCCAGAGGAATGATCAGCACTCTTCCACCGTGCCTATAAATTACCTGTCTTGCCAGAGAAGAACATATTGCTGAAGAATATGCATCGCTCTCACAACATACCGCCAGGAGCCTTGCAGAATAGTTTCTTCCCGGGCCAGATCCATGCCAGTTGTTATAAACAATAGACAACTCAGATATAAGATTAGAAACACTTCCATATTTGAATACCGTATTACATCCCTTCAAATCATCATTGATAGTGTCAATAAGAAATACAGTCCTAGCCTTAATCGCTGTAAGAGTCTTCTGATCTATCTCATCAGGTCTGATATCGGTGAGAATAAGATAATCGGAAGTGTTTTCTGTTGATTTGTCGATAATATTAACGTATAAATCGTTATCGTATATCGATAGTTTCTCAGCTAAAGCAGCCCTGTATTCAGCGTCTCTAATCAGTATTCCGATTCTCATTTCTTCCTCCTGCATGTTCAACTATAAGGAAAACTTTGCAAAAAAACTGTACACATTTTGCCATTCAAAAAATGTCTGTTTTCATTCAAAAATGCCCGTTTTAGGCATAAAAAAACCGGCATCACTGCCGGTTTCTGGTGCGGACGAAAGGACTCGAACCTTCACACCGAAGTACAAGAACCTAAATCTTGCGTGTCTGCCAATTCCACCACGTCCGCATATATAAAAAGGGAATCTTCCGATTCCCTTCGCTGGTGACCCCACCGGGACTCGAACCCGGGTTACCGCCGTGAAAGGGCGATGTCTTAACCGCTTGACCATGGGGCCTAAAGAAAAAGCGGCGACGTCCTAATTTCCCGGGAGGTCACCCTCCGAGTATCATCGGCGCTAAGGAGCTTAACTACTGTGTTCGGGATGGGAACAGGTGGATCCTCCTCGCTATTGTCACCGCAAATGGCTGAGTGTCAGCCGCA
>JAEEGL017149596.1_pt1 | contig 11368 bp, 6 predicted proteins | sample 9134231 | NCBI WGS metagenome assembly JAEEGL01 (sample SAMN16246548, study PRJNA631951) | gut metagenome | biome: gut microbiome; feature: rumen; material: fiber-attached | host: Bos | place: Iran: Karaj | collected 2018-10
CTACTATTCTACCCTTTGAACAGTACTTCATTCCACCAGGATTGTCATTGTATAATGTAAGAATCTTTTCAGTAAACTTGCGTTTTTCTTGGTCAAGAATATCTTTCAACTTCGTAGTCTCGTTCTTCTTGACATACTCTTTAACTTTCTTTTTTCCTGCTTTCTTCTTGACAATCTTATTGTATTCATCAACAATGTCTCTTGCTTCATCTTCATATTCTTCAATGAACTTATCTGATGAAACTTCAGTACCGTTTGCAACTCTGAATCCTGAAGATACTCCGAAGTTTTGTTTGAACATATCTTGTAAGACAGTACTGTGATATGATGGTGAATATGAATAGTCTCTTGTAAACAATGCAAGTTCAGGGAAACGGAAGAATGAAAGATAATCTTTGATGAACAAATCAGTATATGCACTCATCTTGTAGAAATCGATGAATTGCTGATACAAGTTAGCTCTGTCTACAAAGTTTTCATATTGTTCATTGTAGTAATCTGTCAAATAGTTTCCGTATGCTTCTTCTGACTGCTCAACATGGTCAGCTTTGTCTTCAAAGAAATACCAAGCTACAAAGTAAGACGGCTCTAATATCTGTACAGAACAGTCAACTTTAGAATAAATTGGAACTCCATCGATATAACCAATCAAATCATCAATATGAATATGCTGTCCCAACTTTACACACAACTTTGATACTGGGAACAAGTCTTGACCAATCTCTACAGCAACTTTCCTGATAGTAGAATTTTTGTTCATGAAAGAGAAATCAAGCATAGTGCTTACATCAGTGTCATCAGAAGTCTCACACATTGACATCTTACAAGGAAAGCATTCTGCAAAGGTCTTGTCATTTGAATCTGAAGAGTCATCATCTGAATCTTCTCCGTTTCCTCCTCCACCACCTCCGCCTTCGGAGCCAATCAATGAGAAACAATCCAAATTATAATATGCTTTTACATAAACAATTGCAACATCAAACAAGGTAAGCTCTACATTTTTCTGCCACTTGTTTACATATTCTTCATATAAGTCTTGCTCTAATTGGTCTGCATCAATATCATATTCATCATCATTGGCACCAATGATATAATTCTCCAAACCTGTATAATTGGGAGCTCTATCTTGTTCTTTTCTATTATCTAAGGTTCGCTTCTCGCCGACGAAAGACACTTTTCTATCTTCTTCTTTGCAGCATTTCAATGCATACAATGCACCAACAAGAGCTCCTAACAATGGAAGCAATGCTGCTAATCCTTTCTGAAGAGCCTTGATTGCAGCTGACTTGACATCAGAAATATCCATATCACGGAGTGTCTTCGCTTCTGCGATTATATTTCTCCATGTTCTTACTGTAGATGACTCCATGTTCTTAAGCTGTTCCATCAGCTTGACGAGCATGTCAATGTACAAGGTTTTGTATAATATCTCTTTTATCTCTTCGGGATATTCTTTTACTTGTTCTTTGAAGTCATCAGTAAGTCTTATTACTCTTTTGTCATCGTCATCTTTGCCAGCTTCAATGATATTTCGGTATGTTCGTATAGCTTTATTGCAAGACCTTTTAACTTCATTGTAAAGTATGTCTGCATCTTCAAGATACTTTTCTGTCATGCCAAGAACAGCGGATACGACAGGACTTAAGAATGCACTGACTCCAAGTTCTTTCACTCCTTGAAGCAATTTAGTGAATTTCAAATTAAGATTATATGACGCTGCGCTGAAAGTATATTGCAAAGCGTTATGCATAGTAGGTATGTTCGCTGACATAAGACCAAGAATCTTGTCAATGAAATCATCTCCCATGTTTCCGTCTGCAAGGTCTTTTATAATCTCTGCTATCTGTGTCGGTATAGTTGGCATTACGAGGCTCTTCTCCTTTGGCCATTTTTCATCCTCCATAGCGAAGGAATGTTTTATATCAGATATATGTGTTCGCAATTGGAATAAAGGTGTGTTGATTCCCATTGCGTCCATGTATTGCTTCTGTGCTTTCTTCCAAGCTTTCTTCTCTTTGTTTGTATGCCAAGTCTGATAATGAGCCCAGCCTTCATCAATTGGCCGGCTGTCAATGTATTCAAAGAAATGGTAAAAAGAGTCTTCTCTTTCTTTGTCAATCTTGAATTCTATTGAGTCATTGTCTTCATAAAAATATTGGACAGCATCCCAGAATGCAGAGCGGTATTCAAACTCATCATCTTTGAAGGACTCATAAGAAGTCCAGCCTGTCTTTTCTTCTTCTGTTCCGTCATTCATTCTGTAATGGTAAAACAAAGTGTAAGATGGTTTTTTCAAATCATCTCCCTTTTCTTCTCCATTTCTTCGGACGTTGTCAATATAATACTTAATCTTACTCACTTAAGATACAGTCAATATTTTCTTTTTTAACTACAGTTTTCAAACACCAATAAGCGTCAGTCAAGTCATCAACACAATGGATGTAAGCAGTCTTCTTTCTCAATATCTCATTGTGACCCCAGATTGTATGAATGAAAAGATGCAAGTCATTGTTCTCTTTACCAAGAGCAGTAATCATATCTTCTTTTCCCATTCCTTTCTTAGCACAACCTGCGGTTGACTTGATAGTTATTGGTGAGTATGTCTTAAACTTCTTGAATCCATTGTCTATCAATTCTTTCATCAAGATGTATTTGTAACCTGACAAATCAAGGGCAGCGTCGCCTTTAGCAGCGAATGCAAATCCTTCATTAGCGATTATAACATCATCAATGTTATAATCGTACGGTTCCAGTATCTCTAATATGTCATGTACAATAAACTTTGCAAGGTTAGAAGCTCTTGAAACGTGTTCAAGTATTAGCTGGCTCTCATCAAGAGACTTGTCTTTGATGGGCTCTAACCCTCTGTCTATTACTATGACATCACAAGATGTCAATTTCTGATTGGTCACATTGTCATTTTTAAGTGGCCAAGTATAAAAACTTATTTTGTTTTCAATCAAACAGCACATCGCTGGTTTGTTCATTGAAAAGTCAAATGCAAATATCGGAGGATGTTTCATGGTGATATAGTTATCCTTTTATTATCTATCGCTTAAAATTCAAACCGAGACTTTTTAGATAGAATTTGTAATGATAAATATTAAAATGAAAAAATAATAATGTCTCAATATATGAATGACGAGAAAAAGCTTAATGAAGTAGGAGAAGAAACCGTTGCAACTGCAGGAGGAACATCTGCAGCAGCATCATCTGGTGCATGGTATGCATTTTTCGGTGATCCTAAATTCTTGATAAGCGCTACAGCAGTTGGTGGTATAGTAGCTGCTATTAAGTTAATTCAAAGCAATACTATAAAGGGAAGATTTCAGAAGTGCGTCAAAATTCTTTATAGAATGCAAAAGGACTTCGGTACTGCAGAACAGGGAATGAATATGAAAGCTGTTCTTCCTGGTGCAGGTTCTATGTTTATGGACTGGATATCAAGATTGCTTACATTTAAGGGAAAAGATAAAAACAAGAACAGGGGTGCTCTTGGTCTTAGGCCATTTGTAGACAATTATATAAATGAAATACAAGAAGATTATAGAAGTGCACTTGTAGCATATAACTCAATAATTGTTGCAAATTCTGAAAAATCACAGGGAAGTACAGGAGTTGAAACTGATGATAATACTTCCAAAGTATATGATTCATTTGCATCTGCATTTTCTTCTGAGGACAAGCTAAACGAAAGTGCTTCTTCTGTCACACTCAATGAAGCGTTTGGTTGGATAGGACTTGGTAAAAATGGAAATCTTAAAGCACAAGGACAAGACGGTACATTCAAAGAAATAGCAGTCAATGAAAAATCTACTAGAGAGGTTGCATATACTATTCTTAATTTGTTCTTCTCTAAATATTTCAATATGAAAAATGTATCCGAGAAATTAGGTATAACTAGTTTAGAAGATATTGATGAGAAAAATATAGACAAATTCCAGGCAGTCGCAAAGAAGTTTGCAGAAGTTAATTCATCAAGCGAGTCGGTCAACAATAAAATGTATGTTCGTGTTAAGAAAAACTATGACAACATGGTCAAAGGCTATATTAAAATAGGAAGTACTGTTGTCAAAAATTTTGAAACATTCAGCAAGAAAAAAATGACGGATAGTGGAAAAGAAATGTCTGAAAAGGATTCAAACCTTCTTGCTAGTTCTGTTGAAAAATTGAATGCTGAACTTAACAGGCAACAAGATGCTTATGAAAACAACTTTAATAGAGTGCTCCTTCCTATTATTTCATGTGATGCTTATAAAAAGTTTATATCATTTATAATTAATGATGTATTTGACGCATTGAAAACTGGTAAAGTTGAAGGTAAAGAACCTGTCGCTACAGAAGAACTCCTTTCAAAAAAGGGTGATATTATATTAGGTGATGAGGAAAAAGCTGAAGATGGAACACTTCTTAGACCAATAGTAAAAGTAACTTCTGAACCAACCGAATCATCTACAAAAAAGACACCAGAAACAACTAAAGCATCAAGTGAACCTGTAGACACTGCAGAAGATGAAAGTGTAACAGGTGAAGTAATTGGATATGTTGATAGTAAAGCTGTTTCTGATAACAATGGTACTGCTGATTTTAGTAGAGTAGAAACAACTGAAGTAATACCTGTAGAATCAACTACAGGTGAAGAAGATAGTAAAGAGCAAGAAACATCTACAGAACCTATCGCTACAAATACCGGAAATGAAGAAACCGGAACAGATACAAATACTGGTACCGGAAGCGAAGAAACCGAAACAGATACAAATACTGATACCGGAAGTGAAGACAATGGAACAGCTAAAGCAAGTAGTAAACCTAAATCAAAAACTATAAAAATACCAAAGAAGACATTTCTAAGAAGTATATTATCTCGTTCATATAGGTTTATTTCTAATATACCTAAAGCAATTTTAGACAAACTTACAGGAGGTGAAGAAGAAAAGAAAGAAGATGAAGCTTCTGATAAAGGTGAAAAGAAACCTGTCAGCGCTGTAAAGGTATACAAGAAAGTTCTTCATTCTGAAAACTCAGGAACTACTGTTGAACAATTTTTATTGATAGCATTAGGAAGAAATAAAACACAAGAAGAACGTCAAGAAGATTTAAAGACTGCTTCAAATGATAAAACTCCTGATGTAGATGAATTAGAAGCAAAAACAGAAGAAGGTCATGAAGACAATGAGTCATTACAAGAAGCAGATAGAACATATGCAAACCTTGCCAGAGCTCAAGCAAAACAACGTGAAGTTGAATACCGTGTAGAAGGCATATTGTTTGTAACTTATGATGAGGAGAAAGATATAAAAAGAAAAATGTCAATAGAATTTTCTTCTGAAGTATATTATAGCACAATTGATAAAGAACTTAAAGAAAAGGGAATTATAGGAGAAGAAGGTACAAATAATGCATATACTGAAGTTAAAGAGTATGATGAAAGACAAAGAATATATGATATTGTACTTGGAATATCTAAAGAAAATACAAAGAAGAAAACTATAACATCAGTTGATGAACTTGCTCCTCTTGTTGTTTACTATCCACCTGCAGTATCTGTTTACAATAATTATAAAGCTGTTGCTAAATATGTAGTAGAAGAAGTAAAAGAAGATATAATGAGTTACGGAAAAACTGGTTGCTTCTTTACAGAAATATCAGGTGCTGAAGGAAACACTACAGAGCTGAAATCAACATTGCCTGCAAAGATGAATCTTAAAAATGTTAAAACAGGTAATACTGAAAATGTTGCATTCGTAGAATATCAAACAGGAGTTAGAAATATGGATGGTGATTCTGTAGTACTTGTACTTATTCCAAGAGCAGAGAAAATCAAAGAAGAATCAACTGATGTAGAAGCTTCTGCAAATAACAATCAAGAACAGGATATTGAAGCACCATCTAAAGATGAAGCTGGAACTAATTTAGGAGGAGAATCATTAAAAGAAGTTGAAACACAACCTACACCATCTACACAACAAGGACAGACTCCTGCACAGGCACAACAGGCGCAGCAACAAGGAGAACCGGCTCCTGCACAGGCACAAGTTCAACCTAAGCAACCTCAGCAACCTCAACCTAAACAACCTAAGCCACAGCCATTAACAAATAAATACAAGTTTACATATGAAGTAGCATTTGGTATAAGAAAGATATATGACTCAAATCATGCAGGAACTACTGTAGTTAATTATGAATCTGTATCTGAAAACGGTAGTACTGGTGCAGTATTAATTACAGACCCTAATATAAAAAATCTTGCTGCAAATATTGTAAAAGCAATTACAGCGTTGGTACAATATGGTCATGAAAATCCTTCATACCTTGGTGAATCTAAAGTGGATATTAAGTATAATGATATGTTCAGCCTTGCTGAATCATTTATGGGAACATTGTCTTATCTTAAAGTTAATAGACAAATAACTCCTGAAGTTACTCCAAAAGACCAATATTATATATTGTCAGAAAACGTTTGGGGGGATGGAGTTATAAGAAACCCAGAAGAATATCTTAAGAATTTTGTAGACACTGCTAATTCTTGCAAGACATATAGTGATTTTGCTGCACTTGCTAAGAGCTCTGTTTCAATCAATTTTATGCCATTGAGTGAAGATTGTTCATATAAGACAAGACTTCCTTACAACAGATTCGGAATGTTGACTCAATCAAATCCTTTATATGAATCTACTATTGCAGTATCATTCTACAAAGATGAAACTGTAAAGCATATTGTTAACCTCGGTATAAGCAAAATTGCAAAATAATTATGAAGGTGATTAAGATACATAAAGAAAAATTGTTTGAAGATAGAATGGGTGGATTCAACAATCCGTTTGATGACATATCTTCACCAGGAGTTTCAATATCAGCAAATGCAGATATAGATGTTGATGGAGATATGTCAGATCCAATCTATCAGAGATATCAGAAGAACAAACTTCCTATTAAAGGAGTCAAGCTTTGGAATACTAATACTCCAAACAAAGTCATAATGAAAAATGACAGGATGTATGCAGGTCAGTATTTTGAAGCCGGTGACACTGTAGAGGTTTCTCCTGTGAAACTTATGACAGACAAAGACATGTATTCTGAAAACATAAGAGAGTTGGCATTTACAGTTGACAAGGGAAAGGGAATATATGCACTTCCACTTGGATATGCTGTCTGCTACAGGAATTCTGTAGACTCTGGCCTTGAGGGAAACATTGCTTATGAATTTGATGTAGATGCACGTTCAATAAAGTTTTATGCAGTTAAAAGAATAAAGAAAGGAGCTGAACTTATAATTGTCGCTACAGATGATGACTTTGAAAATGAGATACGTCCTGGACAGTTTGAATACAATCAAGGAGCAGAACCTATCTATTCAACAAGCAATATCAAGATAGTATAACGAGAGAAATTGAACAATATTAACTTTAATAAATATAAAAAATAAGAATACAGCTAACTAATATGAAATCATTTAGTAGTGCATATTATACAAGTAGAAAAGAGTCTAAGGTTGAAAAAGAACAACTCATAGAGCAAGAGCACGTCAAGATTGTCGCTGCTATGAAGCATGAATTTGGTTTCAACAATTTCAGCACATTGTCAGAGGCTGAAAAGAAATCATACCGTTCAATGCTTAATGAGATGTGGACAAGAGAGAACGGACTTACCGAAAAGGGTGTAAGGTTCTTGACTGAAGCTGCTGCACCTCTTACAAAGGATTCTACTCCTGAACAGATTGAAAAGCAATTCAAGAAAGAAATAAAAGCTAATATCATAGCTCTCGTTGCTCAATTGAATTCTGATTCTCCTAGCTTTGAGCATGCTGCTAAAGCTAAGAAAGCGATTGAAGACCAGATTGGTCATAAGATTTCAAGCAAAGACTGCAAGACTTGGATGTATGATGTAATGGCAAAATATCTTGCTGACAAGATTCGTGGATATAAATTTTAATTGAAGGTTTACTATGGCAAAGTTTAATAAAGATACATTTTTAAATGAGATTACTGGTAAGGTACAATCAGCTATAGATAAGAACCTTATCACAAAGGATGATATTCAAAGTGAAGACATCGAGAGACTTCATGGATTCATTCAGTATGAATTGCTTGAATACATTGAAGATAGAAAGTTTGCAATTGATGTCCTTAAAGATTTCAACTATGATGAAAAGACTGACTGGTCTAAATTGCAAGAACAGTTCGGAACGTTCAAGTCTCTGATGGATATTGCACTTGTCAATCTGTGGAGATTCCTTGATGCAGAAGGCTGCACAAGATATTCTTATTATAATCATACTAATTATGATGAGAATGCTCCTATGCTTGACATGGTCCATGATTTAGAGGACAACCCTCCTTACGAAGATGGTGAGACAGATTTCCCTGGACAGGGATACAACAATCCTCCTAGAAGGAAAATACACATCCGTCATGATGACGAATAATTAACTATTTATTAAATAGCTTAAACATTGAAGAGAGATTTACAAAATAGATCTCTCTTTTAATTTATATAAGCAAATATGTGTGATAAATATTAAAATGAAAATAAATACGACGAGAAATGGCTAATAATTTAATGATATGTTCAAATGGGTGTAAAGCACTTCATTTGAATGAGTCTGATAATTCTGGTCAGCGTTATATTCTTGAGGGTACTTTTGCAGAGTTGGATAAGCTTAACAGGAACCAAAGAATATACACAAAGGCAGAGTATCTTAAGCATTTGGCATATCTCAGAAATGACATTAAATCAGGAGAGCCTCTTTTGGGAGAGTTGGACCACCCTGATGATAGATTTGAAGTCAAGTTGAAGGAAGCATCACACAGAGTCATTGACCTCTGGTATGATGAGTCTGACAATACAGTTAAAGGAAAGATTGAACTCCTTGATACTCCAAACGGTAAGCTTGCAAAATCTATCGTTGACCAGGGAATTCCTCTTCACATTTCAAGTAGAGCAGCAGGAACTGTAAACAATGACAACACAGTTTCAATCCAACAGATTTATACTTATGACCTTGTATGCAAGCCTGGTTTTGCAGGTGCAGTTCTTCATAGAGTCAATGAATCTGCTGACGCTCCAAAATATACTCCAGATGTAAGAAACTTTTTGAATGCCTCTTATAGAGCCGAATCTATGAATGCTGCTCCTCAGTATGGATTTGTAAATGAAGATATGAGTGTATCAGAAATCAAAGCAAATGCAGTTTTGAGGAATGAGGCAAAAGATATACAAATAAATAAACAAATAGAAATTAATGTAGAAGAAATGAGTAAGCCTCTTTTAGAAAATACTAATCCTGACGCTACAATCGGTAAGCCACTCGATATAAGCGGTAACGGAGCTGCAGCACTTGGTATTCCTACAGCCGACGACCTTCAACAAAAAGAGTCAGACGATGACGGAGAAAAGAAGAAGGACGAGAAGAAGGAGAAGCAAGATGTTTCTGACAACGCTCCTGAAGCAAACGACAAGCCTGCAGAATCAGATAAGAAAGACAATAAGTTGAACAGTGATTCTGAGAAGAAAGAAGAAACTTCTGAAGACGATGGTGGTGATTCATCAGAGTGCGACGCTGGCAAACCTGACAAGGAAGCTGAGAAGTTGAATGATGATAAAGACACTCCTGATGTCAAAGATGATGACAATAAATCTGACGACGACAAAGAAGAAGACAAAGATGATTCAGATGATGAAGGTTCAGAGGATTCAGATGACTCAAGTAAAGATTCTGGTGTCAAGATTATTGACGTAGAAGCAGAGTTTGAGGATGAAGACAAAGATGATATGATTAAAGATGTCGAGCCTTCATTTGATGATGACGAAGAGAAAGGAGATGAGGACAAAGAAGAGGGAGAATCAGCAGAGAAAGAAGAAGGTGAGCCTGAGTCAGATACTGAGGACACTAAAGATGAAGCTGCTGAAAGAACTGTCGACGCAGAAGATGATGAGAAATCAAAGAAAGATGCTGAGGAAGAAGAGAAGAAAGCTAAGGAAGCTGAGAAGCTCGCTGACAAAGCATCAGACGATATAGAGAAAAGAAAAGACACCATAATGGACAAACTTGACAAACTCAAGGATGCTATAGAAAAGAAAAATAGTTCAAAGGAAGAGTCAAAGAACGAGTCAATCATTATGGCACAATATCCAATTTCAATGAGAATGAATGAAAGCAATTTCAAAGAATTCGCAAAGTTAGATGAGTCACAGAAAAATAAAGTAGTCGCTTATTTGCATGACAATGGAATAGCTGATGTTCAGTCTATCAATGAGAGTTGGAAGAATGGTATTAACTATGTCAACGAGATTCCTGTTTGGTTGAAGTACGCACCTGAGAATTATAAGTCTCTTTATGAAGCAGCTTCAGACCAGGTAAAAGAATCAATCAACACAACTGCTAAGTACATATTGTTTGAAAACCAATATGACATCAATGTATTCTGGGAGAATTCCGGATTGCAGGAAGCAGAAGAAAGAAGACTTGTTAATGAATCATTCGTTAATAATTTGCCTAAAGTAACACCTCAGCCTGCTGAAACTAATTTACCATATTCAGCAGAATTCATTAAGATGATTACTGAACAGGCATGTGAGTATGGCAAAAAGTATTAAAATGAAGAAAAAGTTAAAACTCACAAAATCCTTGGAAATAAATAATCCAAACAATTAAAATTAAAACAAAAGTAATTTATTATTATGGCACAAAATAAACAAAACATTGCACAGATAGTAGAGGCTTGGTCACCTACCATTAAGACCCTTACTAACAACCGTGTAAATGAATCAACTCCTGATAAGCTTGCTTGGATGTGCGAATATGCACACAACCATACTATGGCTCTTAACGAGGAAGCTGTTGGTGGAGTTTCATTCCCTTATCAGACCCTTAACAATACTATGGGTATCGGTAACGCAGTTCCTGCATCATTCGCAGGACAGACCGCAGCTGACCAGTACAGCCCTAAGGCTTTCGGTTCTGGCGACAAGTGGCCTGCACTTCTTCCTATGGCACTTCAGGTAGCAGCTAGAACAATTGGTTTCGACCTTGTTAATACTGTTCCTTTCCAGGGACCTACCGGAGTTCTTCCATTCCTTGATTATGTATATGCTGGTTCAAAGGATGCATACGGTGCAACTCCTGCAGTTGACGGTGCTACCGCAAATCCTCAGATTGGTGTAAATAAGAGAGAGCCTGCTTACGAGCTTTACGACGCTCCTCACGCATTCCGTTGCGTTCTTACTCCTGCAGAGGGTGTTACCAAGAAAGAGTGCGTTGCTGCAATCGTTGAGGCATGCGACTCTTCAGTTGAGCCTTTCATCACTATCGGTGAAGACGCTTCATTGAATGTTCAGTTCATTGGTCTTAGCCGTCTTAACGCACAGC
>JAEEGL010272302.1_pt1 | contig 11367 bp, 4 predicted proteins | sample 9134231 | NCBI WGS metagenome assembly JAEEGL01 (sample SAMN16246548, study PRJNA631951) | gut metagenome | biome: gut microbiome; feature: rumen; material: fiber-attached | host: Bos | place: Iran: Karaj | collected 2018-10
TAAAAAGGCTTGATTGCCGATACTCGTTACCGTATTGGGTATCATCAGACTTGTCAGGCCAGAGCAGCCAGAGAACGCAGATTCCCCAATAGTTGTCAGCCCCACAAAGTACTGCAGTTCATCAAATGAAGTGATATTAGTGTTTCCTGTAAATGCCGAGCCTAAATCTGTTACCAAGGCCGCCTCAGCTTCACTTAACTCACCATCGTTATTGGCATCCCAGTTTTCCACACAGATCTCCTTCACTACGTCATCAGCGAAATCAATGGTGTTGTCATCTGGAATAGCAACAACAACATCACATGTTGCATTTAGGTTCGAGCCATCATTTGTCGTAGCAGTGATAATAGCATTTCCATTAGCGATGGCAGTCACAACACCATTGATGTCGACAGTTGCAACTGCCGTATTGCTGCTGGTCCAAGTCACACTTTTGTCGGTGGCATTAGCAGGAGTTATGGTTGCCGTGAGCGTTGCAGTCTGTCCTGCTTCTGTAAATGAAAGAGAGGTGTTGTTCAGAGATATGCCAATAGCAGGTATAATAATGCTAACAATGGTTTGGCTATTCTCAAGATCGTATTGTATGGCATAAGCAGTTGTGAAAACGATATTTTCCAGTCTAATATACTTTGTTCCACTTGCATTATCAGCAGCTTTTAGTTGGAATGTCACTAGTGCACCACTTGTTCCATTGATAGTCTGCATACTACTTCCCATCGATTGGGTGAGCATCAGTCGTACGGCACCGTCAGCCTGTGTGGCAGAGACTATCGACATACGATTACGGGCACGAGTTGTTAACGAGAAGAAATAGAATTCTTCGTTATCCTCGTCGTATTGCTGCACCAGTTCAAGTCCTTCTGGAAGGTATAAATCTGTTTCGAACGAGGCGAAATCGGTCACATCATTATTCAGCATGATGCTCACATCTATCGTTGCACCAGGATAAATGCTGAAGTCCTCAATATAAAAACGATTCTCTCCTGCTGCATTCCATGTGTGCAATGCGAATAAACATGATAACAATAAATATAATCTTTTCATAACAATGTTTATTTACTTATTTAACGAGTATTTTCTTTCCATTAACCACATAAACACCCTTCTTCAACTGGTTATTATCAACCTTACGTCCACTCAGGTCATAGCAGTTTCCGTAGGTTGATGAATCGCCTTCGATGACATTGATGCCTGTAGGCAATTTCCCATAAATATCATCCAGCTGGATTGTCGATGCTTTATGATCAACCAGGAATATCTGGTCGATGATAACAATACCTCCTGCATTGGGGGTGCTGCTTGCAAGTTCCAGTGTTAGCAGGCTGTTTTCCACAAGATTAACGGTCTTGTTGCCCATGGTGCCATACAACAATCGCCATGTGCCATCTAGGAGTCTTGCGTAGCTTAAATTCTTTGTCTGATTTGCTTTTACCATATTTGCATCAACAATATTTACGCCTTCTGGAAGGTGGATGTCCATCTGGAACGCTGAGAAGGGCTTTGCATCGTACAACATCAAGTTCATCCTTCCGTCTTCAGTTGATGAAATTTGCATCCACGTTGAGGTTTCTTCAGCATTTAGAGCCATAATGGAATTAACAGAAGGTCCTTGATAGTTGCCATACAGGATAATATTTGCCACACCCACATAGTCGGTTACGTTTATATTTCCATCCATATTTACGTCGGCTGCATTCACGTTGAAGTTAGAAGGGTTGAGTCCCAGAATATAATTGGCAATAGCCATGTAATCCGTAACATTGACATTTCTATCGCCATTGGCATCACCAGCGACCGAAGTTACAACGTTTACCACGCAAGTAGCCGATAGATGAGTTCCGTCATTTGTTCTAGCAGTGATAGTCGCTGTTCCAAATCCTGCTGCTCTAACCCAACCTCTATTGTCTACAATTGCAACATTCGGATTGTCGCTTGTCCAAGTGACACTATTATCCCAAACATCTGATGGCGTAATTGTCGCTGTCAATTTTGCAGTTTTACCGATATCTGAGAAACATAATGTCGTATTGTTTAGCGTTATACCAATAGCCAATGTCATCGGTTGTAAGGCATAAAACTTTCCCCATTCAGCATCGTTCATGTAAGCAAATTCGCTTCCTTCTGGAACATACAGAATACAAATATCTTCGTTAATATCATACAATGCTTGTTCCTCACAAACGGGAGGCGTTTGGGCATGACTAATGATTGTCTCGATGCCTCTCCTCTGTTCATTTCCTTCAACACGAGTATCTGAAAATGCATTTTCACCTATCGTTTGAAGTGTAGAGGCAAATTCGAAGGTTTTTAACATGGAACAACTCAGAAACGCTTTTTCTCGAATAGTTTTTACACCTTCGCCTAACTTGATGTTTTGGAGCCCTAAGCAGTTCCAAAACTCGTTGACGTACACGGTCTCTTCATTATTAGTAACGAAAACACTACGCAATGATTCATTATAGTAAAAGGGAGAATAGCCATTCTCTTGTGTATCACTATAGGATATGGGCCCACCGATATACACAGAATCCAAAGGACAATCTGCGAACAAAGGTGTTCCTGTTCCAGGTTTGCCTTTAAAATCACAATTGGGACGATTCTTTCCCAATAATAACGTGTCTGTTCTATCTTCTATAATAAGGTTTTTTAGTGCGGTGCAATTCACGAATGTTGAATCACCAATGCTCAAGGTGGTGTGCGGGATCTCTATTTGCGGCAATGAAATACACTCTCTAAAAGAGTTTGCTTTAACTAATACGGTATTTGCTAGGTCTATCTTTTTCAGTGACAAGCAATTATTGAAACTGAAACGTCCTAACATTGTTACAGCTGGCCCAACCGTAAGATGCTCCAAAGCACTGCATTCACCAAATGCATAATGTCCGATAGTATCTATTTTGGCTCCAAAATAAACTTCCTGCAGATTCTCACATTTCTCAAACTCACGGTCATAGATTTGATGCTCAACATCAGTGAAACGAACGGCACGCAGAGATGAATGCGAACGGAACGGGGAATACGGTTCCTGGGTAACTTTGTATTTAAGAGCACCACCAATATACACAGAGTCCAATCCACAAGTAGCAAATAAGGGATACATGTCGCTCTGTCCTAATTTATATAATCCTTTTTTGTCTTCAAGGGTCAGAGTCCGTAACGCGGAACAATTATCAAACACATGATCATCAATTTCGTTTACATTCTTAGGAACAAATAGAGAAGATAGAGCCGTGCAATCCGAAAAGACGCCATCCTCGATTTTATTCATTCCCCGGCTGAGGGTAATCTCTTCCATCGTTATGCAACCTGCAAAGGCATATTCGCCCATGCTGGCTACATTATCAGGAATAACAATACTTGTAAAGCCTGTAGCATTAGCAAATCCTTTTTTGCCAATGCTTCCAACTTGGTTTCCAATGGTACAATTTTCAAAATGGGATGATTGAAAACAGCTATCTCCAATCAATGTGACACCGTTTCCAATTTCAACTTGATTCATTCTACTACCAGCAAAACATGAAAGAGGCAGAGGTCCTGTTGACTTAATGTATGCATCAAAATCACCAGAAATCCCAGAAAATGCAAATTTTTCAATATTGCTCCTGTTCTCGATGGTTGCTTGGATAAGAATTCTCCCACCTGAGAAGCAGTAATCCCCTATTGATGTTACATTATTTGTAATGCTGAGATTTTTAATATGGGAACCACTGAAAGCCCTAGTCCCAAGGCTTCCCACATTGTTTACAAAGGCATCAAAATCACCAGAAATCCCAAAAAATGCACTACTTCCAATACTGCCACTATTCTCGATGGTTGCTTGTTTACGAATTTCCCCACCTGAGAAGCAGCGCATCCCTATTAATGTTACATTATTTGTAACGGTGAGATTATTAATACTGGATTTTTGAAAAGCGTACTCACCCAATGAACCGGTATTGTTGATAGTGGCATCAAAAAAACCTGTATTTTGGCTAAAGGCATAATCGTTGATATTTCCTTGATTAGCCACAACAGCCGTTTGAGTAATATTACACCCTTGAAAAGCATAGTTGCCTATATTCCCATTATTTGAAACAGACAACGTTTGCAATCCTGTACATTTGGAAAAAGCATAGGATCTAATCTCTCCAATATTAGTGATTTCGCCATTTATAACATTTGAACAATTGTAAAAGGCGTAATCTCCTACATAACTCTGATTTGTAACCTTAAGGTTGCCTTGCGCTCCTGAACAATTATAAAAAGCGTATTCACCCACATAGTCTTGATTGGAAACTGTAATATCACCTTGTGCTCCTGAGCAATTGTAGAAGGCATATTCTCCCACGTAACCTTGATTGGAAATGGTGATGTTTCCTGTTATGCAGTCGTCATCGTAACAAGCATAGGGCATAATGTTCCGAACGTTATATGTCTTTGGTTGTCCTGTTTGTTCATGATATATGGTTACTGTAGGCCCAACATTCGCAGATATAGAAACACTAGAATAGTCACAATCTATAACATCACAAACAGTGTTATTCAAACGAACATACCAAATGCCCTTATCTTTGAATTTGGAGGACAGAGATGGATAATTGTAGAAATTCCCTCCCATATTGGAATAATACGAACCTGCACAATAGTTCACTGTCCCTATGGCACAGTTGACATCACCCGAAGGAATTATATTGGGGAGCCAAATGGTTTTTTTTATACTATCGCCAGTAAAAGCCCCATCTCCTATAACCTTCACGTCTGAATTTAATATTAATGAATGCAAGGAGCAACCAGCCATTGCATATGAGCCGATATTTGTTATTGACGGTGTAGTCACACTTTTTACCCTTTTGTTATTTACATAAAGATAATGTGCATAATAGAGAGGATTTGCCTCTGCATTTTCAAAGGTCATGTCGAATAAACGATCTGTACTGGCAAAGTCTGCTCTTTCAAGTCCCGTACACCCAGAGAAGGCATCTTCACCACATTTCGTCAAATTTTCAGGAATGGATATGGAGGTCAGTCCTGTACACCCAGAAAACGCTCCACTCTCTATATTAGTCAGACTTTCTGGTAAGGATATGGAAACTAGTTTGTTCTTTCCGTTGAATAAATTCTTTCCAAGAAATAAAGTACCGTCTTTTATCACAAGGCTACAATTATCGGGCATTGTTCCTTTATATTTATAAGCCGTCAATCCACAATAAATAATGCCATCTGGTTGTTTGTTCTCCCATTCCCAGGGGAAAGCGTTTTCGCCTATATAAATAACGCTGTTTGGTATAATAATATCTCTAAGGTCTTTTATTTTGTCATTTTGAAAAGCATAATCCGCAATACCCAAAGTTCCGTCTTCAATATCTATAGTAACGGAATATGCTTGATAAGCTAATTTTAATGCATAAGCAACTTTCCCAACATATATTATTTCCCCATTTGGTTTGTTGGTATACCATGGAGAACTTGAATCGAAGGCATATCTTCCTATAGAAATCAACTTGTCGCTTTCACCGACTGTGACATGAGTCAGAGATTTCATTCCACTACAAGCACTACTTCCAATTCTTTCTACGTTGTCACCAAAAAAAATGTCAGTAACTTGGTTTCCAAACTGATCTTTAAGCTTAGCACCGGTTCGAGCATTGGTATATTCTTTTGAAGCGATATGATTACTGTTAATGGTCACAGATGTCAGACTTTCGCATTCATCAAATGCAAAATCTCCAATAAAAGTTACGTTACTGGGTATCGTTATAGAGGAAAGAGATTTACAGTTATAAAATGCCCTATTACCTATTGAATCGATTTTCTCTCCTAATAACACATTTGTAAGTCCAGTACAGTCATAAAATGAATGGTCTCCTATGGTGGTCGCTGTCTCAGTATTGGTCACAATGCTCACAGAAGTAAGACTTGAGCAACCGACAAAAGAATAATCACCTATATGGTTCACGTCTGAAATAACGAGATCAAAAGCTTCTTCCCCATTTATATAAAGGTGCTTGGCATAATACAAAGGGTTGGCTTGCATATTGCCAAAACTGATACGACAAACACTCTCTATACTAGCAAACTCAGCTTTTATAAGATTATTGCAATTAAGAAATGCACCCTGTCCTATGAGCAGTACACTCCTAGGAATGCTTACGGACGTAAGGGAATTAGACCCATTAAATGCATTCGATTCAATAGCAGTCACTTGATAAGTTGTACCGTTATAAGTGACAGTTCCCGGTATAATTACATCACCTGAATAACTAACATTTGGGTGATATGCTACTGTTGCGCAAGAACCAGAAAAGCTGTAATAGATGCCTTCTATCATTGCTTCATCTGCATTAGCTACCATTCTTGATGACAAGACAAGTAACAAATAAAACAATATTCTCTTTTTCATTGTGTTATATTTAATGATTACTTTATTAATGGATTGTAGACGAAAGAATTGCCTTGATTATTTTGCAATTACAAAAATCGCATTTTGTATGGATACGACCATTCGTCATGCTCCTCTAGATTCACGTCATCTTTGTTCATTGTTCATTTATTTTTTCCTATTCGCTGGTTTTTGGTGATAAATGGGATGTTAGACAGTGCAAAGGTAATCATTTCTGTGTGTTTTCAAATACGAGATGTTGGTTCTTATTTGGTTCTTTTGCTATGCTCTTTTACATTATGATGCAATACATCTGGCGAGAAACACATTTCGGCCATCGTAACCTATATACTTACGCTCTCTAATCTATATACTTATGCTCCCTAATCTATATACTTATGCATCGTAAACTATATACTTTTCAGGAATCGTTGCGCTCTCTTAGAAAGCGTTAATCACATTTTCGGGCATAAAATCGGGCGAAAAATCACATTTTCGGGAATAAAATCAGGCTGAAAAACACATTTTCCTTGTTGTTGGAACTTGTTGGAGTGGGCAAAAGGCTAGGTTCTTATTTGGTTCTTTTTCTGTTTTTTCTTGCAGGAATGAGAGAAAAGGTGTACTTTTGCACTGTGATAGCATCAACTATGGAAGAGAAACAACAAGAACTGCGGCGACTGGTGGAGCAGGTGATGGGTATGCTTATTCAGACTCCCAGCGACTTTGAGCTGCTGATGAGCCAGATCTATCAGAAGACGGGACAGCGACTGAGTATGTCGACGATTAAGCGCTTCTGGGGCTATGTGGACAAAGAGAATGCAGGCTATCGGGTGCGGGTGACTACGCTCGATATCCTCTCTGAGTTCTGCGGCTATCAGAACTGGGCGACATTCTGCCAGGCTGACGTCGGCGGAGAGGAGGAGAGCGGCGATATGGGCAACAGGCATCTGTTTGCAAAAGATCTGGTCAGTGGTGATCTCATCAGACTGCAGTGGAAGCCCGACCGCATCGTGACCATCCGCTTTGAAGGCTCGGATCTCTTTACTGTGGTGGAATCGATCAACAGCAAGCTGCGTCCTGGCGACACTTTCCACTGCCTGCACATCGTTGACGGGATGCCTCTGACCCTTTTCGGTCTGGTGAGGGATGGCCGTATTGTGGGTAACTATGTCTGCGGAAATATACACGGGGTATCGTTCTCACGGAAATAATGCTGCTCACAGGGGCTGGATGTCCAGCTCCTTCCACCCTGCGGCATGACGGTAGGCTTCCACTGAGGCCTCCGGTACCCGGACGACGCCCTTGAAAGACTTGTCTACAATTGATGAAGCGAAAGGAGGATTTGCTGCCATTATGCGTATTTCCGACAGGGCGGAACATTTATGGAACACATATTCACCTATCACTTCGATGTTTGCTGGTAAGGTGATACTCTGCAATGAACGGCATTGATAGAACGCTCCTCTGTCGATGCGCTTCAGCGTTGAGGGCAATTCCACCTCTGTCAGTTGCTGGCAGTCGCAGAAGGCATCCTGCTTGATGTCGGTGACACCCTCAGAAAAGGAGATTGAACGCAGCGAGGTGCAGCTGACGAAGCAATTACGGGGAACTGTCGTTAACGAAGCGGGCCAGTTGACATAGGTGAGACTCTTGCAGTTGAGGAACACCTCCATTGATATGTCCTTCATCGTAGGAGGCAGGTGGACATTGTTCAGGGCAGAACAGTTGTTGAAAGCCTTCTGGCGGATAGTAGTAAGCGTAGGGGGAAACTTGACGTTGGTTATCCCTGTGCAGAAAGAGAAAGCACTGTCGCCTATCTCCGTGATATAATAAGTCTCACCATCGTGTATCACCGAGTCGGGAAGTACCACGTCGCCAGTATAGACATGCCCTCCTTTTGGTGCTTGGACAAGAGCCAATGAATGTTCGTCGGCAGAGAGGATCTTCAGGTAGAGCGTGTCTTGGTATTTTGTGTCGATGAACACCGTTCCTTCAACGGTGGCTGTCGAAGCAAACCGCAAATAGACGAAAGACGCCACTAGCACAACTATCAAGGCTGCTGCCACAATCCATCCCAGACGAAAAGAGGAGTGGTGCTTCTCGTCAAGTATTGACAGGATGGCATCAACCGACTGAAAGCGTTCGTCCTTCTTCTCCTGCATGCAACGGTCGGCTATCTTCTGATAGTATGAAGGCAGCGCACAATGTTCTGAAATCGTCTGGAGTATTCGTCCCAAGGCATAGATGTCTGTACGTGCATCTACCTCGTAGGTGCCGTTCAGCTGTTCAGGAGCAGCATAATGCATGGTCTGTCCCATCGAGTCGGGGCGTGCATCCATATAGCTGCATCCCAGGTCGATGAGGCGCACATCGTTGTTCACACGGGTGAGCATGATGTTGGCAGGCTTCAGGTCGAGGTGCAATGCCTGATGGCGGTGCATCTCCTGCAGGGCTAGGCATAGCTGTCGGAGGAATTTCTGTGTGTTGGCTCGATGGCTGAAATAGTCTGGGTGCTCATCGAGGAAATCGTCTAGCGTGAGCCCGTTGACGAAGTCCATCACCAGGCAGCACTCATCATCATGGTCGATGAGCTGATGATAGCGGACAATGTATTCGGAGTCAAGATGCATGCCCAGGTCATATTCTTTGCGGAATGACCCACGATAGAACTCGTCTGACAGATGCTCAGGGCGGAGGGCTTTCAGGAAATAGTACTTCCCATCGCGGAGAGCCTGATAAAACGAGTGCACGCGGCTGTTCATGTCCAGCTTCATGCGCCGTACAGCTTCCCTTTGGCTTCTTCCGTGGGTACTGAGAAATGATGACTCTTCCGATGACATGAAATTGACGATCAAATGCGTAGGACCTCGCTGCGAATATCGTGTTGTCCGTCAGCCTTTACGAAGTGAAGTTGTCCTTCAGCCAAAGCTGGAAGAAGCGGTCATAAACGTAGTAGGCATTGTCGGATTGAGTGATGAAGTCCTTTTCAAGAAGCCCTTTCACTGCGGAAACTACTGAGCTTGAGGAAGGAAGGTGGTATTTGTGCACGAACTTGCCTCCTGAAATGTTTCTAGCGCGTCCTTCGGCAGCGATGGCCAGGAAGACGTTGCGCTGCTTCTCGGGCATCTGGCGGAGCAGCTCTGCGTAGTATTCTGACGACAGTTGCAGATAGGTGTCAATGGCGCGGTCGATCATTTCCATACCACACGCTTCGCCCTTTGGAGTGAGCATATACAGCATGTTCATGATACGCTGAACATTGGCAGTGATACCCTCAAAACGCTGATAGACAGCCTCGACTACCTCGTATGAAATGATGCGATGGCCATTCTTTGCGAACTGTGGCTCAGCAAAAGCCCAGTATCGCTCCAGTGAAATAGGGTAGAGGCTCATGGGTACTACTGACTGGTAGAAAGGACGGGCGGGTGACAGAAACATCCCGCTCATCAGGTGCCGCTGCGAACCGGCAAAGATGAAATTGGCATTACTGCATTGTTGAATATGTGTGCGCAGGGCTGCCTCTACGTTCTGGTCGTCATGATAATAGAGAATCTGCTGAAACTCGTCGATGGCTACCAGACAGTGTTTGTCGGCAGAGCTCAGATATGCAAATATTTCATCGAGCGTCGTTTGTGGAGGGGTCATCGCTCCAACACCAAGCCCCCACACGGGATTGCCGTTGATGTCGAACGTTATTTCTGAGCGTACTGACAGCAACGAATTGAGGAATGTCTCCCATACCTTGCGTCCTCTTGGTTTCAAAGTCTCTAAAATGGATTTGCCAAACATGTTGACAAAGTCACGAAACGAGTTGGTGGCATAGATGTCGATGAGGAAACAATGGTAGTCGTCCTTGATGCTTTCCTGCTGGAAACAGTGCTTTATCAAGTCTGTCTTGCCCATGCGGCGTGGTGACATCAGCGCGATGTTATTGCCATTGGTCAGGAGGTTTGTCAGCAATGCTGTTTCTTCCACGCGGTCGCAGAAATACTCAGGTCCTGCATATCCATTAGTCACGAAGGGATTGTCTGTCATCTGTTGCTGTAATTTTTCGGCAAAGATAACACTTTTATTGCAATTATCAAAAAATAATTATCAAAAAATGATAATCTGGCGGCAACGACGCCTTGTATGAACAGCAATCCCCTTACTTTACCCCAGCCGAATAGATCTTGCCGTCACTAATATAAAGCCCACGAGCTGGCACGCCAGTCAATCGACGTCCCTGGAGGTCATAGATAGCCTTACCTTCTCCCTCAGTAGCTTCTGCCGACTGAATGCCAGAGTACGCGGCCCAGCCTGCAGCAAGGTCCTCAAGGGTAATAACCCGATCGTCATTCATGCACTTCTTCCATTCCTCCTTACTGGTCTTATCCACAAACCGACCATTCCAAGTCTGATACCAAGGCATCCACCACGACCAGACGGCTTCCTCATCCACCATCTTGTCGATGTCAGGAATAGGACCATTCTCAGATAGAGCAACAATCTTCTTGCCCTTCGTCAGGGACTTAAGTTTGTCGAAGCTCGCATAGTTGCTGGAATAGTCAAAGTCATTATTATATATGTCAGCAGAGACCACATCATAATATGCTTCGCCTGGATCCCAGTCGGCATCGTTCTCACCGGCATTCCATATCCAGATCACATTGTGAACACCTTTCACATTCACCATCTCCTCGTAAATCAGCCGGAAGAGCTTGATGAAAGGCTTTGCTCCCTCACGGCCCCACCAGAACCATCCACCACTGGCTTCATGCAAAGGACGGAACGTGACCGCCATACCCTCTTTCTGCAGCGAGAGGAAGTAGTCAGCCACGGTGTGAATATCCTGAATCAAATACTTGTACAACTGCGAAGAAGTGTTCCAACTGCCGTCGGCATTCATCGCATCCGAAATCTTCATCGTGCAGTCGGCAGTATAGAAAGCATCCGTGCTGCGGCTCGGATCGCGCCAGTGCCAGGTGAAGTTAGGCAGGCCGCCACGCCTGTAAGTGTCTTTGGCCAAA
>JAEEGL010525388.1_pt1 | contig 11367 bp, 8 predicted proteins | sample 9134231 | NCBI WGS metagenome assembly JAEEGL01 (sample SAMN16246548, study PRJNA631951) | gut metagenome | biome: gut microbiome; feature: rumen; material: fiber-attached | host: Bos | place: Iran: Karaj | collected 2018-10
GCGACACAGAAACGACCCGCCCAGCCGCTCTTCAGGAGGCGGATTCACCGGTGGCTACATCGGAGGCAGCATAGGTGGATACCATGGAGGCGGATTCAGCAGTGGAGGCGGATTCGGAGGCGGTTCGTTCGGCGGAGGCTCATTCGGTGGAGGAGGCGCCGGAGGAAGTTGGTAATCTCTACCCCAAGAAAACATCAAAACAGTTATAAACCCATAAAAAAAGACCATTATGAAAAAATTAACTTGGATTATTGTCATTCTCGCCATGTTGGTATTTTGGTGTATAAGCCAATACAACGGACTGGTTAAATTACAGGAAGATGCCACAAAGGCCGCCGCTAATGTGCAGTCGACTTATCAGCGCCGTGCCGACCTCATACCTAACCTGGTGGAGGTGGTGAAGGGATATGCAGCACACGAGAAAGAGACTTTCGAGGCTGTGATCAACGCACGCTCCAAAGCCACTCAGATGAACATCGACCCCTCTAACTGCACTCCCGAGCAGCTGAAGAAATTCCAAGAGGCACAGGGCGAACTGGGTTCGGCTCTGGGCAGACTGATCGCCATTTCGGAAAACTATCCTGACCTGAAAGCCAACGAGAACTTCAAGAACCTGCAGGTTCAACTGGAAGGCACAGAAAACCGTATCAACGAGGCACGCGACATGTTTAATGAGGCGGTGACCGACTACAACAAGAAGCGCCGCAGCTTCCCCGTGGTGCTTGTTTCAGGCATGCTGGGATTCGACAACATGGCCAAGTTTGAGGCCGACGCAAGCGCCCAGAGCGCTCCTCAAGTGAAATTTTAGTACCAATAAGATTCATGAAAATCCTTCTTTGGGCCACCCTGCTGCTCTTAGCCTGCACAAAAACCGGCAATGGGCAGCAGGGTGCTTCTATTCAACACACCAGCCACGCCACAGCCCAACAACAGCGGCCAGAGAAACCTGCCGAAAAGAAATACAGCAGCACGGCGCAATCGATGATGAAACAGGGCATGGTGGACGTGCAGACCGTAGACTCCACCATCAGGGTGAGCCTGATGTACAGCCGCAGTGACAACTTCACCGGAAAGGTGCTGTATGACGACCTGCGCGAGGGACTGCTACACCCGAAGGCGGCACAGGCCCTGGCCAAAGCGGAACGACGGCTGATGGAACTGCGTCCTGACCTGAGACTCATCATCTTCGACGCCACACGCCCCATGAGCATACAGCAGAAAATGTGGGACGTGGTGAAAAACACCAACAAATACTTCTATGTGAGCAATCCGGCACGGGGTGGAGGCATGCACAACTACGGCATGGCGGTGGACATTAGCATCTGCCGGCTGAACGGCGACACCATACCCATGGGAGCCAAAGTGGACTTCATGGGCGACCTCTCGCACATTGACCATGAGGACTTGCTGGTGAGCAAGAAAAGGATGACAAAAGAGGCTCAGGAAAACCGCCAGCTGCTGCGGGAGGTGATGGCCGCGGGCGGATTCATGCCGCTGCGCACGGAGTGGTGGCACTTCAACCTGTGCACACGCGCAGAGGCAAAACGCTCGTACAAAGTGATAAAATAACCGCAAGGGGATGACGGCAGACAAGGCCACGCATGACTTCATCCGCCAGCACCGTGAGGAAGACATCCACGCGCTGGCACTGAAATACACCTCAAAAAAAGAGGTGGACCTGCCGTTTGCCCTGCAGCAGATCGAGGGATGGCAGAAAGCGCGAAGGAAACTGCCCTCATGGGCGGAATGCGACGGCCTACTCTACCCTCCCCCACTCTCCATGGAACAATGCTCGTCGGAAACGACAGCACGTTACAAGGCCGAAATATGCCGGCGGTTGACCGAAAAGGCGCCCCACCCTACCTCATTGACTGACCTGACAGGCGGATACGGGGTGGACTTCGCCTTCATGGCCCGCCTGTTCGACAAGGCCACTTATATTGAAAGACAAGCGGCACTATGCCATACGGCAAGGCACAATTTCGCTTTGCTCCAACTGGAAAACGCGGTGATAAAGGAAGGCGACAGCATGGAGATACTGGACAGTATGGAAGCGCAGACGCTGATTTATGCCGACCCGGCAAGGAGAGACGACAAGGGGAAACGCACCTTCGCCATCACTGACTGCACACCCGACATGATAGGCTGCCGACAGAAATGGCTGCATAAGGCACACCATGCGCTCATAAAACTCTCTCCCATGCTCGACTGGCACAAGGCGGTGGCCGACCTGAACGGGGGACTGGACACACCCGTGGTGAAAGAGGTGCATATCGTGGCAACAGGCAATGAATGCAAGGAACTGCTCCTGCTGCTCTCGGCACAAGACAGCAGCGACCGGCTGAGCGTGACCTGCGTGAACGACGGACAGACATTCTGCTACTCTCCAAGACAAGAACAGCCTACAGCCGACTACCGGGAGCCGACGGTGGGCGACATGCTCTACGAACCGAATGCCGCCATCATGAAGGCGGGATGCTTTGAGCAACTGGCACACTACTGCCAACTGCAACTGATAGGCCCCAACAGCCATTTAATGGTGGCCTCACGGCCTCTTGACGACTTCCCCGGGAGAGTGTTCACCATCGACCATGTCACGAGCCTGAACAAAAAAACGCTGCAGCCTGTGCTGCAGCGCATTCGTAAAGCCAATATCACCGTGCGGAACTTTCCGCTTACCGCCCAGGAACTGCGCAAGCGGCTCCATATAGGCGACGGCGGTGATGTTTATTTGTTTGGCACCACAACGGCAAACCGCGAACACCGGCTGCTGTTCTGCACCAAACGTCGATAGGCCTATTGGCTTATCATCTCCACTCCTTTCAATACAATCGGGTTTTGCTCGTTCATCACCTGGAAATACTCTGACATATCCCACAGGTCGCGCGCCACAAGCGCCTTCAACTGCTCCTTCAGATAGGGCAAGGTGCGCTGCAACTCCTCGTCATCGGCGGGCTTGACGTCTTTTTTTGCCCCCTCAGCCACGATTTCGTCAATGACCGACTGTGGTATGCTGAAACGTGCGTTAAAGTCGCTGAACGTCTTGTATGAGCGTCTGAGCTGCTTTCTGTGTTCGTCGATGTACTTCAGATTGGTCTGAACCACCAGTCCCTTGGCAGAGAGCTGCCGGTGGAACTTGGTGTAGCGCGTGGTGTCGAGAGGCACGAAGTAGTCGGGCATGATGCCGCCGCCGCCATACACCGAGCGGTGTTTCACAAGGGTGTAATAGCGCAGCGAGTCGGAGAAATGGATGCTGTCGGCAGAGGTCATCTCCCCGTGCTTGAGCCTGTTCTCCAAATCCTGATTGTAGTTTTCCTTGCCTCCCTTCTCATAGGGCTTCTGGATGCAACGGCCGGAAGGGGTGTAGTAATGGGCGATGGTGAGACGCATCATGGAACCGTCCTCAAAATCGATGGGACGCTGCACCAATCCCTTGCCGAAGGAGCGGCGGCCCACAACGATGCCGCGGTCCTGGTCCTGAATGGCACCGGTGACAATCTCGGCGGCAGAGGCCGAAAGCTCGTTGATAAGCACGCACACCTTGCCGGTGAAGGGGTCATCATGGCCATTGGCACGGTAGTCGCGGCGGGGCGACTTGCGGCCTTCGGTATAGACTATCATGTCGCCACGTTTCAGGAACTGGTCCACTATCTGGACGGCAGCCTGCAGATAGCCGCCACCGTTCTCCTGCAGGTCGATGATAAGGTCGCGCATGCCGAGGTCCTTGAGCTTGCTCATGGCTGCGTTGAACTCATCGTAGGTGTTGGCACCGAAGTTGTTGATACGGATATAGCCTATGCCGGGACGGATAATATAGGAGGCATCGATTGAATAGATGGGTATCTTGTCGCGGGTGACAGTGAAATTGAGGATGTCCTTGATGCCGCGGCGCACCACACCAAGACGCACCTTGGTGTCCTTGGGGCCACGCAGACGTTTCATGATTTGCTCATTGGTCATCTTGACACCGGCAATGGCTGTGTCGTTCACAAGCACAATGCGGTCGCCAGCCAAAATGCCCACCTTTTCCGAAGGACCGCCGGCCACGGGCTGAATGACCACAAGGGTGTCTTCAAGCATGTTGTACTGCACGCCGATACCCTCGAAATTGCCCTGAAGCGACTCATTCATCGACTTCACCTCCTTGGCGGTGGAATAGGAGGAATGGGGGTCGAGCTTCTCGAGCATGCCGCGGATACCATCCTCCACCAGCTTTCGCTCATCGACAGAGTCGACATACAGATTGGTAATGGCCATCTCCGCCATGCGGAGCTTGCCCAAATGCTCACCACCTATACGGATCTGTGCACGGGCGGTCAACGCTGTCATCAGTAGAATGGCCGAAAGGAATATAATTTTTCTCATGGATGTCTATTCTCGTTTTTTACTCTTCATAGTCTTCAGGGCGGTCTTCCTCCACCACCAGATTGTCGATAATGAAATTCTGCCTTTCCATCGTGTTCTTTCCCATATAGTACTCCAAAAGTTTCTGCACCTGGTCGGTCTTGTGCAGGGTGACCTGTTCGAGCCTTATGTCGGGACCGATGAAATGCACGAACTCATCGGGCGAAATCTCACCCAATCCCTTGAAACGGGTAATCTCAGGGTCGGGACCCAGAAGGCTGATGGCCTCCTGACGCTCCTCGTCGCTATAGCAATAGCGCACGATGTAGTCGCTCTTCTTCTCGCCCTTGGCCAAACGGGCGTCAGCGTCGACTATCACCTGCTTGTTTTTAATCTTGGTGCGGCGGGCGCGAACCCGGAAGAGAGGTGTCTGCAGCACATAGACATGGCCTTTCTTGATAAGCTCGGGGAAGAACTGCAGGAAGAAGGTGATGATGAGCAGGCGGATGTGCATGCCGTCGACATCGGCATCGGTGGCCACAATCACCTTGTTGTAACGCAACGTGTCGAGACCGTCCTCGATGTCGAGTGCGGCCTGAAGAAGGTTGAACTCCTCGTTCTCGTAGACCACTTTCTTGGTGAGCCCGAAACAGTTGAGCGGCTTGCCGCGGAGCGAGAAAACGGCCTGTGTGTTGACATCGCGGCTCTTGGTGATGCTGCCGCTGGCCGAATCGCCCTCGGTGATGAAAATGCAGCTCTCTTCCTTGCGGTCGTTCTTCACATCGCTGTAGTGGATGCGGCAGTCGCGCAACTTGCGGTTGTGAAGATTGGCTTTCTTGGCACGCTCGCGGGCCAGTTTGGTCACACCGGCGATGGCCTTGCGCTCTTTCTCGTTCTCGGCAATCTTCTGGAGCATGGTGTCGGCCACATCAATATGCTTGTGGAGGTAGTTGTCGACCTCCTGTTTCACGAAGTCGCCCACATACTTGTTCACCGACACTCCATCGGGACTCATAGTGAGCGAACCGAGCTTGATTTTGGTCTGGCTCTCAAACATCGGTTCCTCCACATTGATGGCGATGGCTGCCACAAGACCGTTGCGGATGTCGCCATACTCGAAGTTCTTGCCGGAGAACTCCTTGATGGTCTTGGCGATGTGTTCCTTGAAAGCACTCTGATGGGTGCCGCCCTGGGTGGTGTGCTGGCCGTTGACGAAGCTGTGGTATTCCTCGCCATACTGGTTGGTATGGGTGAAGGCTATCTCGATGTCTTCGCCCTTCATGTGGATGATGGGATAGATGCCCTCGTTGGTCATCGTGTCGTTGAGCAGGTCTTCCAGACCGTTTCGGCTCAGGATGCGGCGGCCATTGTACATGATGACAAGACCGGTGTTGAGATAGGTGTAATTGCGCAGCATGGTCTCCACAATCTCGCTGTGGAAGGAGTAGTTCTTGAAAAGGGTGGCGTCGGGCTCGAAAGCGATGAAGGTGCCCGTCTCATCCTCTGAGGGGGATGTCTGGTCGCTCACCAGACTGCCACGCTCGAAGACGGCACTGCGCACCTGTCCCTCACGGTAGGAGCGCACCTCGAAATGGAGGCTCAAGGCATTGACGGCCTTCACACCCACTCCGTTGAGACCCACACTCTTCTTGAATGCCTTGGAGTCGTACTTGCCGCCGGTGTTGAGCACGCTCACAGCCTCTATCAGTTTGCCCTGAGGTATGCCGCGCCCGTAGTCTCTCACGGTGACACGCTTGTCGGCGTCGATGTCGACCTCAATGCGCTTGCCGGCATTCATCTTGAACTCATCGATGGAGTTGTCGATAACCTCTTTCAGGAGCACGTAAATACCGTCTTCGGCGAGAGAACCGTCGCCCAGACGACCGATGTACATACCCGGGCGGGTGCGCACATGCTCCATGTCGGAGAGGTGGATGATATTGTCGTCGGTATAGTTGACCGACTCTTGTGATTGTATGTCGAATAGTTCGTCAGACATTGATTGCTGTTGTGTTTATATCTGTTAGATGTCTTTCTTGTAGCAGCGACGGCGTTTGTGCATCTCACGCTCGATGGCACCCCACTGGCTCTGCACATGCTCATTGCCTTCCATCTCTACATTGGTCTCGCCCCACTCGAAGCCGTATTCCACATAACGGGGGATGAGGTCGGTGAAAAGCAGGGCATTGGCACCCTTGGTACGGTATTCGGGAAGGAAGCCCACCAGATAAAGGTCCACAATGTTGGTCTTGTGCTGTTTGATAGCCCTGAGCAGATGGTACCAACCGAAGGGCCACAGACGGCCTTTGTAGCATTTCTGAAGGGCTTTGCTCAGCGAGGGGATGGTGATGCCCACACCGGCCAGGCGCTTGTCGTTGTTCCAGTCTTCTATCAGGGTGATGAGATTCAGGTCGGCCATGGGCAAATACATGTTGACATACTGGTCAACCTGCTTGTCGGTAAGTTCTGAATAGGAGTACAAGTCCTTGAAGCAGTCGTTGATGAGATGGAAAATCTTCTTTCCGTATCCCTGCTCGAACACCTCTTTCTTTGTGAGTTTCTTCACATGCAGGTTGTAGCGCTTCTCTATCATCGACGCTATCTTGGCATACCGCTCAGGCACCTCCTTGGGAATGAAAAGCTTATACTCCACATAGTCGTTGTCTTTGCTGAAACCGCCTATTTTTTCCAGGTGTTCGGGATAGTAGGGATAGTTGTAGATGGTGGCCATGGTGCCCAGTTGGTCGAAGCCCCAGATAAGCATGCCCTCCGGGTCCATATCGGTGAATCCGAGCGGTCCAACCATCTCATTCATGCCTTTCTTCCGCCCGTAGTCTTCAACGGCTTTGAAAAGGGCGGTGCTCACCTCCAAATCATCAATAAAGTCGACCCACCCGAAACGCACGCAGCGGCGGTTCCACTTGTCGTTGGCCTTATGATTGATAATGGCAGCTATACGGCCCACCACTTTGTTGTCCTTATAAGCCAAATAATACTCCGACTCGCAAAATTCGAACGCAGCATTCTTGTCCTTGCTCAGGGTGGCCCAATCGTCGCTGAAGAGATTGGGGGCATCATACTGATTCCCTTTGTAGAGTGTATAGTGAAAATCGATGAATTTTCGCAAGTCGCGGCGCGACTCAACTTTTTTGATTGTTACTGCCGACATAAATAAAAGTTTTATCGAGTAAGGATGCGTAATAATATGTTTCTCTTCCCATTGTATACCAACAGGTTGAAAACATAATTACATATTGCTTTGCAAAAATACTGAAATTAGCCGAATTGACAAAATCTTGCAACTATTTTCATGATTTTGGTCAAGTGAAGAGAGAATTACTGCACAACAATCTGTACAACCTGATGAAAGAAAAAGGCTGCCCGAAGCAGTGTCACTCCGGGCAGCCCTTGGTTATGGGATAAAAGTGGTTACTTCACCACCACCTTGTGACCATTGACAATGTAAAGACCTCTTTCAGGACGGGCCACACGCTGTCCCTGCAAGTTGTAATAGACACCGTCGGCTACAGTCTGCTCCACCTCATTGATGGCATTGGTGTCATCGTTGATTGAGAGACTGTTGACATTGCCCGGAACATTTTCAAGGAAGCCCTTGCCGGCGGGGATAGTACCTGTATTGTCTACACGGTAGAATCCTACATCCTTGCCCTCAGGTTTGGCAAGCACATACTGGTTGCCGTTTACAGCGTAAGGTTCGACAGCAGCGATGAGCAGATTGCCGGTGATGGCAGCGGCATCTTCCTTGACACTCAGTTCATAAGTGCCGGCAGTGCCCTTCACCACAACAGCGTCGCCAGTCGCAGCCTCAGTGACAGGATACAGAATTACGGAGGTAGCTTTCACCTCAGAAACCTTATAGGCAGTGAAGTCGGCATCGGAGAAATCAAGGCCTACCGGGGCCACATAGGTAGCCCAACCTGCATCACCGATTGTGAGGGTGTAATCGCCCAGCACCTCGATACTGATGATGTTGATACCGCCGCTGCTGGTGAACGAAACCTTGCCGTTACTGGCCACCACACCAGTGTTGACATACTCCATAAATTCATCGGCACCAGCACCGAAACCGGTGGTGTTCTCCAGGTTGCTGGCGGTGAGGAAGCGGTCTTCATACTCAGAGCTGTTGGAGGAGATGGCAATGACCTTCACCTTCTGTCCTTTCTTCAGTACGGGGGTGGTAATGACGATGTCCTTGCCGTTCAGATTGAGGCGTTTGCCCTCATCAATGCGGATTTTCTTGGCTCCTGCTGTAAAAGTAAGACCTTTGGTCAAGTCCAGCTCCTTATTGTTAGCCACCAGCGGGTTTGCAGTGTAGGCATTCTGGGCTGTGTAACGGTTGTAAGGATTGTTTTCGGGGCTTTCCTCTGTCTTATTCCAGTTGGTTACATCAGCAGTCAGATTGTCCACATCGGAAGATGAGATAGTGGTGAAGTCCCAGAAGTAAGCCTCGGCTGTCATCTCAGGTTCCGGCTCTCCACTGCCACTAGCACCGGTGATGGTGATAGAGAAGATGTTCAAACCTCCAATAATGGTGGTGATAACCACGTCGCCGTCGGCTGTGACGGTACCGGAATTCTCATATACCTCATCGGCATTATGCGCCGACTCGAAACCGGTGGTCTCGCTCAGATTGGTGGCGCTCAGATAGCGGGTGAGGTCACTGCTACTGGCTGTACGGGCCATAACGGTGACAACCTGGCCTTTCTTCAGACCTGGGATGGTGATCGACAAGTCCTTGCCATTCATGTTCAGACGCTTATTCTTATCGATGCGAATCTTGCCTTCAGCACCCGAAACCAACAAGCCTTCTGTGGCTTCCAGTTCCACACCATTGGCCATGACGGGAGCATCGGTGAAGGCCTTCTTATTAGTGGCACGGTCATTAGTAGAATTAATAGTCCAGTTTTCTGTATCGGCAGTAAGATTAGACCAGTCGGTGTCACTTGTCACCTCGAAGTTCCAAGTCTTACCCTCAGATTCGGGTTGTTCACTGGAGACTTCGGTGACTTCAATAGAGAAGATGTTCAAACCTCCATTTATAGTGGTGATAACCACATCGCCATCGGCTGTAACGGTACCGGTATTCTCATACACCTCATCGGCATTATGTGCCGACTCGAAACCTGTGGTCTCGCTCAGATTGGTGGCGCTCAGATAGCGGGTGAAGTCACTGCTACTGGCTGTACGGGCCATAACGGTGACAACCTGGCCTTTCTTCAGACCCGGGATGGTGATCGACAAATCCTTGCCATTCATGTTCAGACGCTTATTCTTATCGATGCGAATCTTGCCTTCAGCACCCGAAACCAACAAGCCTTCCGTGGCTTCCAGCTCCACACCATTGGCCATCACGGGAGCATCGGTGAAGGCCTTCTTATTAGTGGCACGGTCATTAGTAGAATTAATAGTCCAGTTTTCTGTATCGGCAGTAAGATTGGACCAGTCGGTGTCGCTTGTCACCTCGAAATTCCAAGTCTTGCCCTTGGAGAGGTCAGTTTGTGCACCGACACATAGCGTTACCAAAAAGGCTGCTAAAAAGGTAAATAATTTTTTCATAATAGTTGTTTGGATTATATTATTCGTTATTTTGATTATCTCAATAAATTAGTCTCTAATATCTTTGCAAAGATAAGTCTTTTTTTATTAAAAATCAAAATCAGTCAAACTTTATCGCCATTATTTTTAAAAATCTTTTATAAACAGCCGATAAATACGCAAAAAGCCGTGTGCCACTGATATGACACACGGCTTTGCTGTTGGCTAATAGTGGGTTCTATAGTATTCTGCCTCAATTAACAGAATAAACAGAACACACGTGATTAGTCATTGAGTTTTGCCTTGATAAACTCACGGTTCAGGCGGGCAATGTTGGCAATCGACTCATTCTTCGGGCACACAGCCTCGCAGGCACGTGTGTTGGTGCAGTTGCCGAAGCCCAGTTCCTCCATGGTCTTCATCATGGCCTTGGCACGCTTGGCAGCCTCAGGGCGTCCTTGCGGCAGCAGGGCGAGCTGGCTCACCTTGGAGCTCACGAAGAGCATGGCAGAGCCGTTCTTGCAGGCAGCCACGCAGGCACCGCAGCCGATGCAGCTTGCGCAGTCCATAGCCTCGTCGGCATCCTGCTTGGGAATGAGGATGGCGTTGGCATCCTGTGCCTGTCCGGTACGGATGCTGGTATAGCCACCGGCCTGGATGATTTTGTCGAAAGCGGTGCGGTCCACCATGCAGTCCTTGATGACGGGGAAGCCTGCTGAACGCCAGGGCTCAACGGTGATGACATCGCCATCGTTGAAGCGGCGCATGTAGAGCTGGCAGGTGGTTGCGCCACGCTCTGTCTTGCCGTGGGGTGTACCATTGATATAGAGCGAGCACATACCGCAAATACCCTCGCGGCAGTCGTGGTCGAACACGAACGGCTCTTTTCCCTCGCCGATGAGTTCTTCGTTGAGGATGTCGAGCATCTCAAGGAATGAGGTATCATCGGGGATATCCTTCATCTGGTGTGTATCGAAGTGACCCTTCTCGCGCGGTCCGTTCTGACGCCAGAACTTAATCGTAAAACTTATATTTTTTGCCATAGTTTTAATTCTTATAATTACGGGTCTGTACCTTAATAGCCTCATACTCGAGCGGCTCCTTGATGAGCTCAGGATCCTTGTCGGGTCCCTGATACTCCCAACAGCCTACATAGAAGAAGTTCTTGTCATCACGTTTGGCCTCACCTTCCTCAGTCTGATACTCCTCGCGGAAGTGGCCGCCGCACGACTCGTTGCGTGAGAGTGCGTCGTGAGCAACAAGCTCACCCATTGTGAAGAAGTCACGCAGGTGGATAGCCTTGTCGAGCTCGATGTTCAGGCCTTCCTTCGAACCAGGCACAAACAGGTTGGTGTCGAACTCTTTCTGCAGTTCCTTCATCTTCTTGATACCGGTCTTCAGACCCTCAGCGGTACGGCCCATACCCACATACTCCCACATGATGTGGCCGAGCTCCTTGTGGATAGA
>JAEEGL013056824.1_pt1 | contig 11367 bp, 6 predicted proteins | sample 9134231 | NCBI WGS metagenome assembly JAEEGL01 (sample SAMN16246548, study PRJNA631951) | gut metagenome | biome: gut microbiome; feature: rumen; material: fiber-attached | host: Bos | place: Iran: Karaj | collected 2018-10
TCCCTTATTCAAGACCTTTTGTAAAGTACACACCAACCTGGCCAAGATCCTTTATGCCCACTATTAAGTCAAGACGTGATCTTATAGCCAAGATGAAACTCCTTCCTGTAAATCAGCTCATCAACAACAAGAGCCTTCTTCTTATTGACGACTCTATCGTAAGAGGAACTCAGCTCAGGGAGACAACAGAGTTCCTATACAAAAGCGGAGCCCGTGAAGTTCACATAAGGCCTGCCTGCCCGCCACTTATCTACGGCTGCAAGTACCTTAACTTCTCCCGCTCAAATACTGAGATGGAACTCATCACCAGAAGAGTCATCGAAAAACTTGAGGGCTATCCAAGCCCCAACGAAGATACAGTAAGAAAGTACACTGATCCCGACTCGCCGCAATACGAGGCAATGCTTGAAGAGATCAGAAAAGAACTTAACTTCACGTCTCTTCATTACCACCGTCTGGACGATATGGTGGAAGCCATTCCTCTCGAGCCATGCAAGCTCTGCACATATTGCTGGAGTGGCAAAGAATAAAAAAACACAAAAACACAACACAAAAACAGCAGGCCATCTGACCTGCTGTTTTTTCATCTCAATCCTCATACCTCGATACCATATCAAGGATCTCCTGGGTGTACCTTGGATACTGCCTTGCCATGTCTTCAATCTCAATCTTGGCATTTCCTGCCACGATGTCGCGGTTGTACTCCATGCGTTTTCTAAGGGACTGTCTGCGGACATTGAGTGCGTGCCTTATCTCGACTTCCTCTTTGTGATCAAGAAGAGCTTCAACCTGGTGAACCCAGATGTCAGGATCCTTGACCCTGAAGTGCCTTAACATGTAGACAAGGTCCTGCTGGTTGGCATCAAGAAGGCGTCTTGCATCCTCGATCTTTTCTCTGTCCTTGCGCTCCTTAAGGTACTTGCTGTACAGATCCGTAAGCTCCTTTGAGGAATTTACCCTGTACTTAAGACAGAGATAATCTATGAGATTGGTGTTGTTCACGTACCTGATCTTGACCTGATTCTGCAGCATGATAAGCCTCGAAATAGACTTGTTTACTGCCTTCAGCTCCCCAAGGGCGTTGGTGTTCTGAATATACAGAACCGTGATGGCAATGGCTGCCAGAAGCACCGTCACCATAAAGCCATAGGTCACGTTGAGCTTAAGTCCCCACTGCAGGAACATAAGAAATATCATGATCACCACAAGCGATATTCCAATGGCAATGATAAGCTTTCTTGTATTTTCTATGGTTGCCAGGATGTCGTCCTCCTGGAAAAGATAAGCCTCGTGCTCTGAGTCCAGTCTTTTTAAGTCGTTCCTTATCTTCTTCTGGTACTCCTCAGCCTCAGCCAGCTTCACAGCCCCCTTCTGGGCATCGGACTGAAACCTCTCCATCATCTCGAACTCCGCATCCGTCATGCGGTTCTTTCTCTTGTTGAACTTTTCCTGCTGTTCCTGGGACTCCAGGATCTTGCGGGCGCACTCATTGATCTCAGCCCTCTGCTCCGGCGGAAGAGCATCAATCTCCTCCATGTCGCGAAGATGGCTGGTCACGTCGTTGTACTCGTCCTCCAGGTCATTAAGAGCATCGGTTGCCTCCTGCATCTGAGCAAGGCAGCTGCCGATATACTCTCGTCTCTGGACAGGATCATCCATGTCAAGTTCCTTCCTGGTATAGACAATGTCATTCCAGTTCTGGAGCTTGGCTTCCTTGGCCCAATCCTCATCCTTTGTGGTGTTTTTAAAAAGATCAAATAACCCCATTTCCCCACCTTTTATCCAAGCTTACTTCTTATCTTTTACTATCTCCCTGTAGTTCTGCTTCATTCCTGATGCGATTTCCCCAATCTGGTCGTAGTACTCATGCATCTTCCCCTCAGCCTTGTAAAGAGCCAGCGTCCTTAACATCAGGTTGTCCTGGCTGGATGCGTAAAGCTCCTCCGCCTCTTTCATCCTGCTCTCCAGATCCATTGATGCCTCATAAGCCTCGTCCGAATCAGCGATAAAAGACACATACTCCTTGTTGGAGAGGTTCATCCTAATCGCTGACAGATACTGAAGATACGACTCCTTGTCACCGCCATCCTCGTAGGCTTTTTTGAACATCTCCGCCGCCTTCTCAAACAAAAACAGCCTTCCGTACATGACGCCCTCGTTGTGCTCGATGCGTGCCCTTAACTTCTTATCTATATCGGGAGTATTATGCAAAAGAAATTCATACTCCCTAAAAGCCATGGTATAGCGATTATTCTTTAAGAGGAAATCAGCCCTTGCCAGCTTTTTCTTGTACACGTCCATTCCGGCGTTTTCTCTTAGTATCTCCTCGGTCTTGTCCACTTCTTTCCTAGTGTTGTAGCCCACATAGTCAAGAATGGTTCCCGCAAGGGATGCCATGGAACAGTGCTTTGAAGCCATGCTCCGCAGCTCGTCGGAAAGCTTTACCAGAGAGCATTCCTTCTCGATCCAGTCAAAGAGCTCCCTGTCGAAGGTCTCCTCGTCCAAAAGAAAAGCATTCTTCACGATGCAGTAGCAGAGCTCCTCGATACAGTACACATTCCTTCCGATCTTCTCTATATGATATGGAGTTCCAGCATAGCTTCCTATGCACAGAATTGGTTTACTCATCAGTTACACCTCTATGGTCTGCTCCCATACTTTTCCTGTGGCCGGGAACAGCTCACCAAAGCCAAGGTCCGTGACCCTGACATTTACTTCATTTACACTGGGCATATCCAGGTTGAGCCTGAGCCTCGTGGTGCCCTTAGGTCTTTTCTCAAGACCGTCGAGATAAAGCTGCACCATCCTCGGCATCTTGCCCGTCAGCGGAGTTACTTCAATATTCAGGATTCCGCTGGGATCCATGATTATATCAAGGCTCTCCTGAGCCTCGTACCAGTTAACGCCCGCATCAAGCAGAGCGTAGTACACTTCCGTTCCGCACTTTAACAGCTTCATTCCCAGGTTGGACTTAAGCTTGTCCTCCCCCAGGAACACGAATCTTCCGGTGTTGACACTGGATTTTATCCTCTCCCTTGCCGCAATGCTGGCGCCCTTGCTAAAGAGGTTGTTCCCCTGGAACACACGCCTTGTCCTGCAAAGAAACTCCAGAGACCTCTTCGTCCACTTCTCGTGGAAGCCGTCTCCCAAAAGGAAGATCGTGGAGATAACCTTCTCACCGCAGACCTTCTGCATGATGGTCAGAAACTCGTCATCCATCCTGTCACAGGTCTTATGGAAAAGAGCTGCGTCCTTCGGAAAGCCCTCCTCACCAAGATCCAGGTCATCAAACTTCTTCACATCTATGGTAGCCACCACGGGCTTTGTGTTGCTGTTGAGTGTCATCTCATAGACCGACAGTTCCTCCAGATCGTAGTCGCAGGCCAGCACCGTGTGGTGTGTCAGGTCTTCCGGCTGATAGAGCATATAGTTGTAGAAGCTCTCCTCATGACTCTGGTAAAAGACATTTGAAGTCTTAAGCTCAAGAGCCGCAGTCACTGCATTTAAAACCTGCACCATCCTGTGATCAAGGCTTCGCACCGTAAACATGATGGAATCCACATCGTCCAGGGACATTTCCAGTGAAAGAAGAGAAAGACTTCTTTTAACAAACAATGTCAAAAGAGCTATCGGGTCATACTCAGTATCTCCCACGGTCACAGGCTTTCCGTCCTTTGCCGCACCGATGAGGTTCTCCACAGGGATCCCGTCACCTTCCTGAATATGTTTCACCGCCTCTTTGCCGTAAAACCACTGGTTCACGCTGCGTCTCTTGCACAGCACAGTCGGTATATTATATAGTTCTGAGCCGGCCAGTACCGAGAGGGTCTCGGGCATATCCGCATCCGAGGCCAGATAGCTGATCTGAGAAACCTTCTCCCCAAGATCATATCCCAGCACAAAGCGCTTTGAGTCAGAATTACCAAAAAGCATAATCAGTTACTCCATTTTTATTCAGCGTCTTCATCTTCGCCCTTTACTTCCATAGGCATAAACAGCTGCTCGCAGATAAATTTCTTTTTATAATACTCCGCAACGAGCGAATCCACGGTGTCGTAATCCTGAAGGGTCTCGCCTATCATTATGTCGTTGATAAGGGAGAATCTTCCGGTCAGATGTTCCTTTACAATGTCGCTCTTTTGTATGGTTCCGCTCTCAGTGAGATTCTCGACCTCCTGATTGCTCTCGGTGATGTAGTACTGCATCTTCTCGCCAAAGAAAAGAATGAACTCCGTAACGAAGATTCCGTCGTACATCTCCTTCATATCCTTGGTCATGTAATCGTTTGTCACACCATCATCGAGCCTGTAGTGAACCTGGCAGTGGCTTCCGGGAGCTGTCCTGTACTCCAGCATGGTCTTGTCGATGAACTGAACCATGTCGGGAAGAAGCCTCTCGTACTCCATGTAGAATGGGAAAAAGATATCCCTTGCCATAAGCTCTTTCAGGAAATAAGCCGCAACACTCTCGTTGACCTCTTCGCCCCTGCCCTTATCCGTAGCATAGTAGCGAAGATATGCGATCTTGCAGACCTCCTGTATCGGCATATTCTCAAGAGCCAGTCTCTCTATGCGCTCGAAGATAAATCTGTCCGTAACTGCACCGTGAACGAAATTATCGTAGGCACACTGACCAAGGAAAGCCATCTCCACATCCGCATTGGCTCCGCACTTAACATAGTGCTTGAAAACATCTGTCTTTTCCCCGATATACGCTCCGCTGTAGAGCATCTGTACCAGTATCCTCTCAGAGAGGGCAAATGTGTCAAGGCCGAAGGATTCAGCTGACTTCCAGATATCCCTCATCTCTTTTAAGGTTCCGTTGTAGCCGGTTGCCAGAAATACCAGCAGCTGCTCGTCATATTTTCCGTTTCTGAAGGCGTAGTGAGCGATCTCCAGCTCTTTTTCCCCGGCTTCAAGGTTGCCTCTATCCAAAAGTCTCACCATCAGACGAAGGATCACCTTGGCATCAATGCCATAGGTTCCATAGCTCTTTATCCACTCCAGCGCCTTGTCATAGAGTCCCGAGAGTACCATAAGCTCCAGCATCTCGGCTCTCTCAGCGCCACTTAGGTCCTTAGGATCAATGTTCATCAGGTACTCGGTCAGCTGCCTTGTAAAGTCATTGTCGTAATAGAACCTTACAAGATTGTTCCTGATCTCATTGCGATATTCTTTTCTGACAAGCTCAGAACCCGCCAGATCCCTGTATCTTCCAACGTTATCCATATCGATTGTATAAGCGTTTTTACCAAGGTCGCACAAAAACAGATCCAGATTCTCTTTTCCCTTCTGGATATATGGAATGGCATAGCCAGAGATCTTGCCCGGTAGCATCAGTTTGGTATTGGAATAGGGAATGCTGGCCGCATAGCGGTTATCGTCCTTATCTGTCAGGAATACAGCGTAGTCACTGCCATATAGCGGCACATAGGCAACGCCGTCCACCATGGGATAGCGCATCTCCTGCTGGCACTTGTCGTAGATAACGCTGACGCCGCTCACTCTCTTGTCATTGGTCCTGATCTCAGAGGTGTAAAGAATCGCCAGAACCTTGGAGGCATTTGCAGCATCAACCATTTGCCTTGTGATGAAGTTCTTGTAAAGATACCCGAGATCCTTGGTCACTCTGCTCTTGTCGATCTGTGCCATAAGGAACTTCTCAATCTGAGGCAGGTAGGACTCGTAGAGCTCAGGGAAGCTGTCCTTGTGCTCATGGATATATCTGTAAAGGATGGCATTTTTCTCATACTCAAGGTCGCTCTGATATGAGAAATACATAAGCACCATCTTGTTTATCTCGCAGGGAAGAAGCCCATCAACATCAGTGTAAATGGACATCATGTAGTACTCATAGAGCCTGGTGATACGAAGCTCCTTCTCCACGCCCTTTTCATACCACTCAAAAGCATAGGGCGCAGTGATCCCCCCTTTTATCAGCAGGGAAACGATTGCCTCCAGTACCTCGTCGTTCTCTTTTACCTCATAACATGACTTAAGGATCTTAAAGAGTCTCTTGTTGAAATTCCTGACCCTGACAGACAGATAAACTATCTGGTCGATGAGGTTCAGGCTTATGATCTTTCTTTTTGCGCCGTACTCAAGCACATAGAGCTCGTACTCATCAAGCCTTGTAAGGATGGAGGGCGAATCGTTCAAAAGATTCATTGCCTCCAGATACAGGATCGGGCTTCTGCAGCCAAAGGAGAACTGCTGCTCCAGCATCATCCACTTTCTCGGGCTTGAGGACGTGAACTCATCAGATACGTACTGAAGGAGCCATGCGATTCTCCAGTTGTCAGGGTTTCTTCTGAAAATACCCTCAAGGCGCTCGGAGATATCGTTGATGTAGGCATCCTCTCTGCTGCACAGGGTGGAAAGATACAGATAGTAGCTGTAGAGTGTATCTCCCGGAGCCTCCTCAACTTCCCTTGCCGCCTGATCAAGGATCCATTTTCCCTCATTGGTCCTTCCGGCAGTTATGTAATAATGAGCTGTGTAAAGCCTTGTTTCCAGAGCCTTATCATCTATGGCATTCATCTTGGCGATTATCTTGCCGGTCTCAGAAAGCCATGCCCTCGATGTTATCTTTTTACAGCTGAAGTTCTCGTAGATCTTCACCATATCTACCGTGAGTTTTTTCATCTCCTGGTAATCCGCGGTGAGATGTCTTTCCTCCAAAAGAACTGAAACCGTAACAGGCAGTTCTGCCCTTACGAAGCTGTTTACAAAGATTATCTTTCCAAAGTTGTTGCCCTCATGGAGCTTGTCAGCACGGAGCCGAAGCTTAAGTCTCGTGCTTGACCCCGCGAAATCTTCCTCGCTGATCTCATATTTATCGAGGGCTATGAAATCCCCGTCAACCTCAACATTAAGATGTGTATATCCCCAACCGTTCCTTGTGATGATGATGCCATGCTCATGGGAAAGCCCCGTGTAGTCGATCTGCATCTCCTCCTGATCAAGGATGAAGTTGACCGGTTGTTTCTTGTTGATGGAAATAAGGAACTCCTCTACGTTCTGCTCGTTGCCCGGTCTTCCGGAAAGCCCCCTGTAGAGACTCTCATACTGGGCGTCATTCCCCTTGAAAACAGAAAGAAAGTCACGGGAATAAAAGAGGTTCACCGCCTCTTCCCAATTACTCTTAGCCAGATTTGCAAAATGAAACAGGTTCTTGATATCGCCCAGGCTTGATGCGATATGATCAACCCTTAGGGATACAACGAAGGGGAGCTCGTACTCTCCCTGATTAGATACTATTCTGAAGTTGCCCTTAAGAACGTCCCCTTTGGACATTCCCGTGGCGTCAAATCTATAAGAAGCCTCATAGGGTGAGCCCGAAAAATCAGGAGTAATAACCTCCATTCGAAGGTCAGTAGAGGACACCTTTCCAAAGACCGGCATATTCTCCGGTCCATATATGGTAAAAGAGCCTTCCACCATTTCCCCGGGACCCATGGACAGTTCAATCCTGGCCGTGGAAAAATCCAGACTCCTCTGGGCATATGTAAATTTCCCCTGAAGCAGCTGCTCTAAAATCTCTCTCACAATTCACCCCAAAAAACAATTTATCTATCATAGTATATCATAAAAAGCTCCCGGGAGGGCACCAACCTATATTGTAACATGGTGTTCCCGGGAGCTTTTTTGAAGTCTTTTATTCGGCTCTTAGGGCCTCGATCGGGTCGAGCTTTGCAGCTCTTCTTGCAGGATAGATTCCAAAGAAAAGACCTATGGCTGTGGAAATAAATACCACTCCTGCCATCATGACAGGATCCACAACAAAACTAAAACCTACTATCTTACTTATCAAAAAGGAAATGGACAGTCCAAGTATTATTCCTATGATTCCTCCTGTGAAGGTCAGGATTGCCGCCTCTGCAAGGAACTGCGTAAGTATTGAAGAGGTTCTGGCACCAAGGCTCTTTCTGATTCCGATCTCCCTTGTCCTTTCAGTAACCGAAACAGTCATGATATTCATAACGCCGATACCGCCAACAAGAAGAGATATCGCTGCAATGAGAGCAACAACCGAAGTAATGATGTTCATGATGCTGTCCGTGGTCTTATCAAATCCCAATCCGGAATTGATCTTCACAGCATTTTCTCCTCTAAGTCCGACTATATTTTCAACCACGCTCCTGGCCTGAGCAATAACCGCATTCCTGTCCTCGCTGTCCAGATAGATTGTAAAGGACGTGACATAAGAATCCATGTTATATCCTTCGAGCTCACCCACACTGGTGTAAGGCGCATTGCACATGATCATCTTATCTTCACCAAAGCTGGCGTATGCCTTGTCCATTGTGTTGTCTTCCCTGATTCCGATAACCGTAAACTCACCTGTGTTATCAGAAACAGAAATATCTACCGTCCTGCCCACAACATCTTCATAACCAAATATAGTATCTGCCGCAATCTGGCTAAGGACCACAACTCTTTTGCTCTCACTGACGTCTGAATCGGAATAATATCTTCCGTGGACCATCTTGACATTTCCGGCTTCCTGCGAAGAGCTTCCGCCACCGCTTACCATCAAATCATAATCCTTATTCTTCGCCTTTACGGAGCCATATGCCTGAACTGAAGGAGATATTCCATAAATTCTTCGAATATTGGAAGCTATCTGCTCCAGCTGATTCTTTGAAAATGCCTTATCAGTCTTGGTGTTATCCAAGGATACAGTTATTGAAGCCGCGCCCATGGAATCTATCTCACTATTTACAGTGGACTTCATGCCCTCACCGATGATAAGAACCGTAAGCACAGCAGAAATACCGATGATGATTCCCAGCATCGTCAAAAAAGATCGGCCTTTGTTATTCAAAATGCTGGCAAAAGCACTTTTTATATACTCACCAAATGGTCCCATTGCATTCCTTCCATAAACAACTTACAACCTCAGTGCATCTATAGGTTTCATTTTTGCAGCTTTTCTTGCAGGATAGATTCCGAAGAAAAGACCTATAAACACCGAGAAAACCGCTGCGCCAATAACAGATGTAGGTGTGATTATTACAGAAAAGCCGATAGCTGTGCAGATAACATATGCAACACCTATTCCCAGTACGATACCCACCAGGCCTCCGAGAAGCGTCAGGATTGATGCCTCTGCAAGGAACTGGGTCATAATAGCTCCGGTACTGGCTCCTATGGATTTTCTGATACCGATTTCCCTGGTTCTTTCAGTAACAGAAACCAGCATGATATTCATAACACCGATTCCTCCTACAACCAGGGAAATTACAGATACAAGAAGAAGGAAACTTCTTGCATATCCCAGGATACTGTTCAGCTGATCAGCAAAATCCGCCAGACTGTATGCGCTAAGGGCACGATCGCCTCTAAGACCGTGGACGTTGGCAAGATAATCTTTTGCCTTATTTATTGACTGGCTTAGTGTCTCCTGCTCATCAAAAAGAACCAATGAGGTAAAACTTTCAGTCTCAACATCATAATCCGCACCAAGTGCAGTGTCCGGTGCTTCAATAGATGCGTAATAGTCCTGTCCTTCCATGATGAACTTATACATATCATTCATGTGATCACGAAGACCTATAATAGTATAGGTTGAAGTCTTGCCCCATACCGTGATCTCAATCTCTTTTCCGATCACTTCATCGGTTCCAAAGAGCTCTATTGCATCATCAATAAGCATGACGCATACTCTCTGGCCTGCCTCCACCTGCTGTTTGGTAAAATACTGGCCCTTTACCATCTCATTGCTTTTGGAATAAAACAAAGCCTCTGTTCCACCTGTTATATCAGCATTGAGATTCTTCTTTTTCCCCTTGACAACACCAAATAATGAAAACTGAGGTGAAACGCCCTTTATACCTGGAAGGTATTCCTCAAGATTTCTAAGGTCATCCCTCGTAAACGTCTCCGAGCTCTTCCTGGAATCAATGGAGATACTGCCATAGTTCCCGGCAATATCGTTGAGCGAATGTTTAACATAATCACTCATACCGTTACCAAGAGCTACAACAGCAATAACGGCAGCAATACCTATGACAATGCCGAGCATGGTCATTACAGTTCTGTAGCCGTTTCCAACGATCTGTTTAATTGCACTTTTAAAATATTCTCCAAACTTACCCATAGCTTAGTTCTGTCTTACTGTGTCATGACAGGGGTTCCCTCTGTGAGAGTTGATACATCAGAAGTAATAACCTTATCACCCTCTTTTAATCCCTGTTTTATCTCTGCCTCTGTGCTGCTGGCAATTCCAATCACTACGTCTCTTCTTGCCACCAGGCCATTATCCACTACATAAACATAATCACCTGTAGCATCTGTCTGAACATATTCATAAGGAAGAACGATCGTATTTTCTGCCTTTTCCGCATGAATCTTGTTGTTTGCCTCAACTCCAAGAATGATCTCGGAATCAGGGTTTGCAACCTTGATCTCTGTCGCAACAACTGCAACGCCGTTGTTGTTCTTTGTAGCTGTTCCCGAGATCTTGCTCACCTTTCCCTGATACGGTCTTCCGTTTATTGTAATATCAACATCCTGACCTACGGCAATCTTGGGAAGATCACTCTTTGAAACCTGAATGGTGATCTTTACATCATCGAGGTTTGCCATTGTAAGGACCATAGCTCCCGCCTGAACAGATGCCCCTTCCTTGACTGCGTCGGGAATAGCAGTAATAACTCCGTTAAAGTCTGCCTTCACACCGCCTTTAGCTTCCTCGTACTTTGCGATGTTGTCCTCCTGAGTAAGGGTTGTGGACTCAAGCTGAGCCTTTGTGGCTGTAGCTGTTCCTGAATTAACAAAAGAAGAAGCCATTGCAGTTCTTGCTGTAGTCAGATGAGACTGCTCTTCTTTAAGAGTTGTGATCTGGTCACTCCAGCTCTTTATCTCCGGATCATTGTTGAGCGCATATGTAACTTCCTGGATTGACTGTGACACAGCAAGAGCCATCTGTCTGTTTGACTCTGAAGGAGCTGTATACTGGCCGTCCTTCTTGTTATCTGTCTCATTTCTGTAGATATAGTTGAGATTTCCGTTGTCAAAATACTGTTCCTGTGTATCAGTGATTCCGTTCTGGTTCAGGTCACTCTGGGTCTTCTGAAGATCTGTAAGAGTTCTGTTGATCCTGCTCTTCTTTTCGGTAATAAGATTATTGAGCGCATCAATCTGAAGTGTAATGGCATCGATTCTCTCAGTAACCTGCTCGACTGTCATTCCCTGTGCATACTTCAGATCCTCGGAAACTGTGGGGCTCTTTGAATAAAGAGCATTGTAGTTGCCCTTTGCCTGCTTGATGGCAAGCTCTGCTGTCTTCTTTGCAAGCTCAAGAGCTTCCTCATCATATGCGTAAAGAAGTGAACCGGACTTAACCTTGTCACCAACCTTTACA
>JAEEGL013753305.1_pt1 | contig 11367 bp, 9 predicted proteins | sample 9134231 | NCBI WGS metagenome assembly JAEEGL01 (sample SAMN16246548, study PRJNA631951) | gut metagenome | biome: gut microbiome; feature: rumen; material: fiber-attached | host: Bos | place: Iran: Karaj | collected 2018-10
ACATCCGCTATCGGAAATATCAATGCATTCTCATACGGCAGCTCAATGGCAAACAGCGCAGCTATGGGAAAACTGTATGTTCCTGTAAGCAAGTCGGTTCTGCTCTATTCTCATTTTGATCATGTTTCTGGGGTTGCGGCAAGAAGCGGACAGAACGGTGTTTCTATTTCAAAGCTGCGCATTTTAAACTCCCTTATTGAACACATGTCGGCCATTAAAAACGAAAAACCTCAGACTGTACAGAATATTTCGCCGGAAAGGGCAGACGCGCTTATTAAAAACTACCAGCAGCAGCTCCAGCAGGCCCTGCAGAATCCCTATATCCTTTCTGGTGCACAGCCACAGGCCGGCGATTTGTTTACACTCCTTGCATAAAAGCGCCGATTTTCTTGCATAAATATACATTTTTTCTGAATAAAAATACAAAATATTGACAATTCCATGCATTTTTACCATAATACAAACCATTATGAATAAACTGGCAGTTGAATTGAATGAAACCTTAAAGGGTTCGGTTGTAGACGCCCTTATGTCTGATATGGGTCGTCGTCTTTATTTTCCAAATGGCATTATTTCCCAGGGTGCAGAAGCCGCTAAGGATGCCCATCTTGCAAACGGTACTATTGGTATGGCTGTTGCAGGCGGTACTCCTATTGAGCTGGATTCCTACAAAAAATCTATGCCTGATTTTAATCCGCGCGAAACTGTTGCCTATGCAAAGACTGCCGGAAATCCTGACCTTCGCAAACTCTGGAAAGAAAAAATCATAGAAAAGAATCCGTCACTGGCAGGAAAAAATATTTCTCTTCCTATCCTGGTGCCTGGTCTTACAGCAGTTCTTTCTTATGTTGCAGACCTTTTTGTAGATACAGACAAGCCTCTTCTTGCCGGAGACCCTTGCTGGGATAACTACGAGCTTATCTGTTCTGCCCGTCGTGGTGCAGATTTTCATCAGTTTAAGTGCTTTGACGGAAATGCCTTTAATACAAAAGCTCTTGAAGATGCAATGAAGGCCGATGCTGCAAAATACGGCTCTGTACGCGTATTGCTCAACTTTCCTCAAAACCCAAGCGGCTACAGCCCTACAAAGAATGAGGCTAAAGAAATCTGCCGCATTGTAAAGGAAATTGCAGAAAGCGGTGCCAAGGTGCTTGTGCTCAGCGACGATGCTTACTTTGGCCTTAACTACGAGGATGATATTGAACCTCAGTCTTTGTTTGCCTACTTTGCAGACATACACGAAAATATTCTTGCCATTAAGGCCGACGGTCCTACAAAAGAAGATTTTGCCTGGGGTTTCCGTACAGGTTTTATTACTTTTGCTTCTAAGGGTCTTACAGACGAGCAGATTACAGCCCTGCAGGTTAAGTTTATGTCTGCTATCCGTTCTTCGGTAAGCTGTTCTTCTACTCCAAGCCAGTCTCTGGTGCTTCATGCTCTTGCAGACCCTGCCCATAATGAACAGAAGGCCGAGCTCCGCAAAATGCTCAAGCGCCGTTATGATGCAGTTCGTGCTTTTGTAAACAGCCACAAATCTTCTGTGCTGGAGCCTCTTCCATTTAATTCCGGTTACTTTATGAGCTTTAATGTAAAGACCGGAAACGCAGAAGATATCCGCAAAAAGCTGCTGGCCGAAAAGGGAATCGGAATTATTCAGATTGATGCCAACACCCTGCGCGTAGCTTTCTCAAGCATAGACGAAGAAAAGATTGAAGAAGTTTATTCTGCCATATATAATGTAGCTGAGGCTATGTAACTGGTGAATAAAAAGCTTTTATGGGGCGGGCTTTTGCTTGCCCTTTGTATTTTCTTTTCCTCCTGCCGCCAAGAAGAAAGTAAGCGCATTGTTATCTGGACTTCCTGCGCGGAGTTTGCACAGTACACAGAATTATTTAACAGCACTCATCCTGGCAGCAATGCCGTAATTGTTTATAAAGAAAACCCTGCCCAGGAGCTGCCGCCTGCAAAGGACGAGCTGCCTCCCGATATTGTAATCGGGTCCTGGCTGCGTACCGACAAAACACACAGGCAGTTTAAATCCCTTGACTATCTTTTTGACCGCCAGACAATTTCTTCTTCCATGTTTTACCAGCAGCTGCTCGAAGCCGGCAAGGTGCGTAAGACTCAGTTTTTGCTGCCGGTAAGCTTTAATCTTCCTGCAATTATTTTTGATTCTGCCAACGAAAGCTTTGTTACCGAAAATTATACGCTTTCGCTTAATCAGATAAAAGCAATTGGACTAAGCTATAACGAAAAAAATGCAAAGGGTGCCTTTACAAAAATTGGTTTTATTCCGTCGGTAGATCCTGACTTTCTTTATCTTACTACCAAGCTTTACGCTGTAGATTTCAGGCAGGATAAAAACACCATTGCCTGGTATGATCTGCGTCTGCGCAATGTTGTAAGCTTTGTGCGCGAATGGATAAACACAAGCAACGGTTCGGCTCAGGAGGAACAGGATTTTGCCTATAAGTATCTTTCCATGCCGGACTACAGGGCGGTTACTTCGGGACGCACTCTGCTTGCTTATACAACCAGTAACCAGATGTTCAGTAATATTCGTGCCCAGGAGCTTAATATTGATTACCGCTGGATAATCGGAGAAGATTTTATTCCTATAGAAGATTCTTTTTCCATGATGGGTATTTATAAAAAGGCACGCAACGAACAGGGAGCCACGGAGTTTCTTACCTGGTTCTTTGATTCCGAAAACCAGAAGGCCATTCTGGACCGCAAGATTGAAATGCAGCTGAACAACGAAATGTTTGGAATTGCAGACGGCTTTTCTTCTCTGCGCGATGTAACCGAGCATGTATTCCCTATTTACTATAACCAGCTTTTGTCAAATCTTCCGCCGGCACATTTATTAAAGGTTCCGCAGAAGCTTCCTGCACGCTGGGATTCCTACAAATCTGTAGTTGTTGAACCATATCTTATAAATACAATTACCACCGACAGCAAAACTCCGGTAAGCGAGTACGAAGCCGAATGGCGCAAGAAGGTGTTTGATAATTAAACTGAATATGCTATATTATCAGCATGGAAAAATATGTAGAACTTATAAACAAATGCCGTGCTGAATGTGCCAAACGACTTGTAGGCCAGGACGCTCTTGTAAATGATATTCTTACTGCTTTTGTTGCAGACGGACATGTTCTTGTAGAAGGTGTTCCCGGACTTGCAAAAACTTTAGCCATCAAAACTATTGCCGAAATTCTTGGACTGGATTTTAAGCGTATTCAGTTTACGCCGGACCTTTTGCCTGCCGATGTTACGGGTACTCTCATTTACGAACAGAACAAGGGAACCTTTAGCGTACGCAAGGGACCTGTTTTTGCCAACGTTATTCTTGCCGATGAAATAAACCGTGCTCCTGCCAAGGTACAGTCTGCCATGCTTGAGGCAATGGAAGAAAGACAGGTAACAATTGGTGAAGAAACCTACCGCCTACCTTCTCCCTTTTTTGTACTTGCTACCCAGAACCCGGTAGAGCAGGAAGGAACCTATAATCTTCCGGAAGCAGAGCTTGACCGTTTTATAATGAAGCTTATTGTGAATTATCCTGCCGCCGAAAATGAAAAGCTTATTGTAAAAACCTGCGGCAAGGCTCCGGCAGTTCCGGTGCAGACAGTGCTTACAACTGCTCAGCTTATGGATATGCGCAAGGCTGCAGACGCCATTACCTGTGATGATAAAATAGTAGATTATATTGTAAATATTCTTGCGGTTACCCGTCCTGCTGCAACCAGAGAAAAATCTTCGCATGATATTACACGCTATATTCATTTTGGTGCCTCTCCACGCGCGGGCATTGCAATGCTGCAGTGTGCCAAGGTAAACGCGCTTTTTGCAGGAAGAGATTTTGTCCTGCCCGAAGATGTAAAAGCTGTTGCAAATAATGTTCTGCGTCACCGTCTTGTTCTTTCGTACGAGGCTGCTGCCGACAACATTACCGCAGACGAAATTATCAGCCGTATTCTTGATTTTATTCCGGTTCCGTAAATGGGTTACATTGACAGCGAATCCTTAGTAAAAAAAGCCTCTTTTCTGCGCATTCAGGCCCAGACTCTTGCCGAAGGCATGAAGAATGGAAATTTCCGCTCGCTCTATCGCGGCCAGGGCATTGAATTTTCCGGGGTCCGCGACTATATCCGTGGGGACGATATCCGTTCAATTGACTGGAACGTTACTGCCAGAATGGGCCGTCCCTTTGTAAAGGTTTTTGAAGAAGAACGGGAGCTGCAGATTTTTCTTGTAATGGACACCTCCGCCTCCATGTTTGTAGACTGTGGAAATAAGAGGCCGGTAAAGTATGCAGCGGGTGCAAACCTTGCGGCTCTTGTAACGCTTACAGCAGAAATGAACGGCTGCCCTGTTGGTGCAGTTTTTTTTGACGGACAGATTCATTTTTCCTGCAAACCACAGTCGGGTAAGGAACGCACCATGCTTTTGCTTACACAGCTGGATAAGCTTCCGGGGCAGAGGGTAAAGGGTTCTGTTCTTGGAAACGCCCTTATTGGTGCCGCAAAAATTCTTCGCAAGCGTTCCCTTATTTTTGTAATTTCTGATTTCCGCAGCAGCGGCTGGGAAACTCCTCTTATAAAGCTTTCGCAGAAAAATGATGTTGTAGCAATCCGCCTTACCGATGAGTTTGACAGAATGCTGCCTTCCCTGGGGTCGGTAACCTTTAAGGATATGGAAAGCGACCTTAAGATGGTGCTTCCAACCTCTTCTCCGCGATTCAGGGAGGAATGGAAAAACCGCAACGAAAGTCTGGTCTGGCGATGGAAGGAAAACTGCCTCAAGCACGGAATCCTTTCTTATGTAATGAATGTTTCTGATGACCCGCTTATGCTTCTGGGACAGGTTTTTGGAGCTAAAAAATGATTTACCTTCAGACTCAGCAGACAGTTTTTCCAAAATCCGTATACATTGGCGACAGGACAGAGCTGCGCTGTACCTTTAAGCACGAGGGTGCGCTTGCTGCAGGTGCGGTCTCCATGGACTGCTTTATAACCCAGCCGGATTTTTCTCTTTATGATATTACTTCGGTTACAATACAGCAGACAGACCAGGGCTATTACACTCTTGTTTTGGGCTTTGTTCCCTGGCATACAGGAAAAATCTCTTTCCCGGATTTTGAAGTACAGGATGCCGGCGTAATTCATTTTGATGATGTTCCGGTCCTTTCTCTTGTAGAGCAGCAGGGGGTTCAGGGTATAAGAACCTATATGTCTCCGCTGCTTTTGCCGGGAACTGCCTATAAGATTTATGCGGGCATTGCCCTTATTGTAGTTTTTCTTATTGCAGCAATAAGGCTTGTAGTAAAACGCCATGACATTGCTTTCTGGGCTAAAAACCTTAAGCTGCGCCGGCGTTATGCACGCAATAAAAAAATTGCCATAAAGCAGTTGAGGGCTCTTTGTTCTGACTCTCAAAAAGGGCAGATTCAGTTGAATGATTCTGAGCGTTCTTCTGCAGTCCAGAAAATTATGCGGGAATATCTTGAGGTTCGTCTGGCTTATCCTTTTACCCGTAAGCTTACCTCCGAACTGAGTCTTGCTTTTGAAGCAGCAAGCGGAGGACTTGCAGATGAAAACCGCAGGGCTGCCTTTGAAGATATAACAGGGGCCTTTGTGCGTACTGATTATATACGTTTTTCTGCTTCTCCCGATGCCGTTTTTGCAGAGGGCGAATTTGCAGCTCTTGTTAATAACCTTATAGATGATATGAACGTAATAGAGGAGGAGCCAAAGAAAAATGTTTGAGTTTCAAAACCCTGCAGCCTTTATGCTTTTTCTTTTAGTTCCTCTTTTGTTTTTGCTGCGCTTTTTAAAAATATTTAAGCCGCTTACTTTTTCGGCAGTACTGGCAGACTGGAACGGCAAGGCCTTTAGCTGGAACGGCAGAATAAGAAAAATAATTTCTGTGCTTGCCCGCGTCATAATGTTTATTGCCTTTGTATGTGCGGTGGCCGCCCTTGCAGATCCTGTAATTACAAGACAGGAAAAGGTTTATACCTCCTTAGGAAGTGACATTGTTTTTGTCTTAGATACATCTCCTTCCATGGCTGCCCGGGATATGGGCACAAGAGACACAGGAGTAACAACCCGGCTTGAATCTGCAAAGTCTACTATTAAGCAGCTTGCACTTGCCCATGACGGGACTCGTTTTGGACTTGTAGTTTTAGGAAACGATGCCAGCGTGTATGTTCCTCCAACCAGCGACCACACCGCCTTTCTTAAGCGTCTGGACGAAGTAAATGTCGGTATTCTTGGAAACGGCTCTGCAATAGGAGACGGACTTAGTACTGCGGTTTGCCATCTTGTTTCTTCCGGGGCCCAGAAGCGTTCCATTATTTTGCTTACAGACGGAGAAAATAATGCGGGGCAGATTCACCCCGAAACTGCGGCACAGTTAGCTGCGTCTAACGGTATTACCCTTTATGTTGTAGGAATTGGTACCAGGGGGACCGTGCCTCTGGAGTACATAGATCCTGCAACCGGCAAACAATATTCGGGCTATCTTGATTCCAACTTTAATTCTGCGGGCCTCAGGCGCATTGCTTCCATTGGAGGCGGCCGCTATTTTGAAGTAACCTCTCTGGAAGAATTCATTAAGATTTTTGAAAGCGTTGCCAGGGCCCAGGATGTAGTCCAGAACTATACTTTCCGCACGGTTACACAGAGCTTTTATAAAAAAATATTGTTGTGGGCAATTATTCTGTTTGCGGCCGGCTGGTTTATCAAGCGTGTAATTTTACGAGAGATGATGAGCTTCCGTTATAAGAAGATTCTGTTTGTCCGTTCGGGCTTTCTGGTGTTCAGCTTTATAATGCTGCTTTTGTCTTATGCAGATATTCACTGGGGAACCTACCTTGTACCGGTTCAAAAAAGCGGCGCTGCTGTAAGCCTTGTTTACGATATTTCCAACAGTATGCTTGCAAAGGATTGTAAGGGCGGAATGACAAGACTTAATGCAGCCGCAGAATATTCCAGGGAGCTTTTAGACCGCATGAAAGGTGTAAGTGCTTCTGTTGTGCTTGCAAAGGGAGACGGAGTTGCCGCCATTCCGCTTACCGATGATTATGCAATGATAGAATCGCTTTTGAGTGTAATGTCTCCGTCGCTTATGACAGTTCCCGGTTCAAGCATAGGAAAGGGCATTCTTAAAGCAAAAGAAACCTTCTCCGAAAATTATTCAAGCATAGGACGCATCTGGGTGTTTACCGACGGCGAAGAAACGGACAATCATCTTAAGCAGGCGCTTAGTGAATGTATAAAGTCCGGAATAAGCGTTACCATAATCGGCTTTGGAAGCGAAACAGAAAGTGCGGTGCTTGCAGGAGACGGAGCTACAACTGTAATGTCCGCCCTGCGTGCTGCAAAAATTCAGTCGACCATAGAGGACGCAAAAAAGAACCTTGGCTTTTATAAAAACCAGACGGATATTCTTTATATGAATTATATGGAAAAAGGGTCTGCCGTAAAGCTTTTAAATCAGATTAAGGAAAGCGGAAATCAATTTGTTTCGTACGAAGCAAAGCCTGTCCCGCGCTTTAAGCTTTTCCTTCTTTTTGCAGTTTTGTTCTACAGCTTCAGCTATCTTTTTACGGAGCTTGATTTTGGACGCGTAAAAAAGGCTTCGAGCCTTGCCTATACCCTGTGCCTGTGTCTTGTTGTAAGCTCAACCTTGTGCAGCTGTTCTGATTCTACCGGGGATGTCCTTAAGGGAACCTTTGCCTTTGCCCAGAAGCATTATTCAAAAGCGGTTTCGTCTTTTAATCTGGCCAGAGAAAAAGAAAGGCAGAAGGATAAGGACAGTCAGATTATCGACTATGTTACCTTTGATCTTGCAACTGCCTATTCTCTGCTGGGAGAAGATGAGGCGGCAATGGAAAAATATTTTGAAATTAATCCGGATGCCCCTGCAGCAGTCCGATACGGTGCTTATTACAATGCCGGCATAATTGCCCATAAAAATGAAGATTATGAGCATGCCGTAGAATATTTTAAAAAGGCTCTGGAGGTAGACAGCACCAGACTTGATGCAAAAATTAACCTTGAGCTTTCTATTCAAAGTGTAGAAGTTAATGTACGCCACAGCCAGAGTCAGGCAACACCAACGGCCGAAGAAAATGGTGATAATAAAGATATGGAAAAAGCAGTTTTTGAACGCATAAAGGAGAATGATCAGAAGCAATGGAAAAACAGCGAAGTAAATCAGGCTCAAAATCTTTCGGAAGATTATTAGCATTTATACTCGGCGGAATTGTCTGGTTTGCAGCAGGCGTTTCCGGAGCGTTTGCACAGACTCTTACCACTGCCATGATACAGGCTATAAGGCTTTCTCCGGTAGAGAACCAGGACCTGTATGTAAACAGCGACATAAAGTTTGAAGCTCAGATTCCCTATACACTTCCCGGACAGATTGATGTTTCCATGCCGGATGAAATTCCTGATGCCTCCTTTAAAACCCTGCGCAAGGTAGAAGCCGAAGGCGGAACAAAGCTGGAAATCTGGTATTCTTTTTCGCGGGAAGGAACTTATATAATTCCCGCCCTTACAATTAAGATTAAAAACTCACGCAGGCGCATTGCTTTTGATCCGGTTACACTTGTGCTTAATCCAAAGGATCTGCGGCCTTCCTGTGTAATTGTTACCGACCGAGGACAGAATGTTCCTCTTACAGTTTATGCCGGTCAGACAATTCATTTTAAAGTCTGCCTGCGTCATGCAACACAGCTTTTTCAGTTTTCCTGGGATATTCCAAAGGATTCTCTTTTTGAACAGACTGCAGCCTATGAGTTTACACAGCTTAAGCAGCGCGAAAAGGTTGTATCCAACGAACTCATTCCTGTAAGCGATTTTGACTGGACTCCTCTGGTAAGCGGGCAGATGGATTTTCCTCAGTTTAAGATTACTGCAATTTCCTACAGCGGCAACAGGGAAGAGGTTTCTGTTCCCCCGATTAAGGTTACGGTGCTCAAGGCCCGAGGCAGTAATACAGATTACGGTAATTCTCTTTTCAGCGATGCCTTTGATGCTTCTTATGTTGAACCCGACTATATCGGCACCGAAGAAGTAAAGGAAGAAGATGCCAGGTATCTTGCCCAGCTTAGAACAAAAGAAAAGCATTCCTTTTTGCTTTTGCATAAAAACCGTAAGCTGCGTATTCAGGCAGAAAAAGAGCGGGGCCTGCCCTACAGCCAGAAGGAATTTGCCCTTATGTGGATTTACCTTGCTGCAGTTCTGGTCTGCGGCGTGATTGTCCTGTTTGTCATTTTTATAAAACAAAGAAATAATACGGCAGCTGTAGGTCTTGGAATTGTGCTTATCTGTTCGCTGAGTCTCTTTATTTACACGCTGGTTCTCGGTACTAAAAAATACGGCATTACAAGAGGAAGCCAGGTTTATTCAATTCCCGAAGCCAACGCCGGAGTAAAATCAGAGCTTCCCTGCGGAAACCGTGTTCAGATTATTTCACAGTCCGGCAACTGGTATTTTATCCGTTTTGGAGAAACTGAGGGCTGGTGCCTTAAAGACGGCATAATTAAAATCTAGCTTATTTGAGAATAATCCAGGTAGCGCCGGTTCCGCCCTCTGCTTTGTTTTTGGGATGCCCCGACTGTCCGCAGCGCCTGTCGCTTTCTATAAAGCGGCGAACAACTTCTCCCAGCACCGGGTCTGTTCCGTGGGTGTGAATGCCCTTGCCGTGAATGATTAAAACCTTGCGAAGTCCGCGTCTTTTGCAGTCTGTAATAAACCTTTCAAGATTAATGTAGGCCTCATCCTGATGCAGCCCGTGCAAGTCCAATACAGCCTCCGGCTTCATATTGAGCACATAATTCCTGTCCTGCTGCCGGGTGAGCTCTTGGGTGTCTTCGGCAATTTTATCCTTATCTACAGTTCCATAACGGTTGAGCCAGAATTCCATGGGGTTAATTACAGGCTTGCAGGGATTCTCACTCTTTGCTTTTTGAAGCTCCTTTTCATCCGCAGTAAGTGCATTAGCCTTTTTATGACTGGCCTGAGCCGCCTTAGCCTTTTCCCGAGCCTTTTGCTTGTCCTGTCTCTGCACCTTATCCCACTGTGCCAGAATGTCACCCATGTCCATATTTATACCTCTACCAACTCCGTCACCCTGAACTTGTTTCAGGGGTTCATTATAATATATAACGCAAAAAAGAAAAATAAAAATATGATTATTATTATATAAACCTGGCGCGAGGAAACAAAACGGGGGGCAAAATGACTCTGTCTGTTGATGCCGCGCGAGCGGCATTTAATAGTTCCATTGCAACAGACAGCGGCAAGCGGCCTAGGCCGCGCTTTTGACCCCCGTTTTGTGACCGGGAGCCTGTTTAAAAAAAAATAACAACAATTTTACTTTTCTTTTTTGCGTTAATATATTATTTTAAAGGTATGAACGATTTTTACGAGGTTCTTGGTGTTCCAAAAACCGCTTCTGAAGAGGAAATAAAAAAGGCTTACCGCAAGCTTGCATTTAAGTATCACCCGGATCAGAATCCCGGAGACAAGACCGCAGAAGAAATGTTTAAAAAGATAAATGCCGCCTACGATGTGCTTGGAGATGAAAATAAGCGCCGCCAGTACGATAACGGCTCCTTTAATCCCTTCCAGGAATATGAACAGTATCAGCAGCAGGGGCAGAGCTATCAGGGACAGTCATATCAAAATCCCTTTGGAGAAGGCCAGGACTTCTGGAGCTGGTTTACAAATACATACAACGCAAATGCACGCCAGCAGAATCAGGAAACAGAAAGCTGGCAGCAGGAAGAAACCAGCCATCGTTATACACGCAAAACCTACCGCTATTATACAAAAGGCAGCTATCTGAATATGCTGCTTATAAAAACCCTTCAGACCTTAGCCGGAATCTGGTTCTTCCGATTCTCCTGGTTCATCTTCCCTTTTGGACCAATCATCTGCATTGGTGTAATAGGCAGCGGCATTATTGGAGTAATTCGAGCTGTAAGAGGGCTTTTGTTTAAACGGGGTTAAAAAAAAGAATTATACAGGTGCCTGTAAGGGCATATAAAAAAAGCCGGATGCCGAGTATATTTTCTACGTGAGCGTCCGGCATTTTTTCTTTTAGATGTACTTATATTTCACCTAAATAATACTTTTTCTTACCACGACGGAAGATAATTACCTTGCCTTCAAGCGCAATATCCTTTTTAATGATTGCAGCTTCGTCATTAATAACTTCGCCGTTCACGCTGATGGCATTATTGCGTATAAACTCACGGGCTTCTCGCTTAGAGCTTGCCATGCCGTTGTTTACAAGTACATCAACAAGTGGTGCATCTTCTGCAAACTTAAAGGTTGGAACACCCTTCATGCC
>JAEEGL014295876.1_pt1 | contig 11367 bp, 6 predicted proteins | sample 9134231 | NCBI WGS metagenome assembly JAEEGL01 (sample SAMN16246548, study PRJNA631951) | gut metagenome | biome: gut microbiome; feature: rumen; material: fiber-attached | host: Bos | place: Iran: Karaj | collected 2018-10
GTGGCGCTTGTGTGTCTTGCACCATCAAGCAGATCTGCTCTGCCGGAGCGTGTGCAGCAAAAAAATGTGAAGGCAATGTCTGCCAGCAGCCGACAGGAGCCGACAAAGAAGATCTCTGTCAGAATGACAATACCCATTGTGGATCAAGTTGTCAGAACTGCAATACATTTACGGCTAATGCAACTGCCGGTACATGCAGAACCGATGGTACCTGTCAGGTTACAGCCTGCAAAACAGGGCATCATATCTATAACAATGCGTGCGAAGCTGATAGTTCAACAAACTGCGGTGAGCATGATAAACGATGCAATGTCGCAAATGCCACAAATACATGTTCTGGTGGAAAATGTACTTTTATATGCGACTCTGATTATCACGCCTATGACAATGCATGCGAAGCTGACAGCACTGAGCACTGCGGCGTGCATGGTAAAAAGTGTAATTCCGGATATACATGCAATACCAATACAGATACCTGCGAAAAACCAAAATGTACAAATGCCCAATGCAAGGCGATGACTGGTGATGAATACATAGGCAATGTCTGCGTCGATGGCTACGACGGTGACCAAACTTGCGGCTGCAACAGCAATTCCGACTGTAAGTCAGGATATCGCTGCAATGCCACAATGATGATGTGCGTCGATGATAGCGGTACCTGCACCACAAGCGCATGCTCAGCAATGACCGGAGATTCGTATTATGGCAACGCATGCGTCGACAATGGTACGGGCGGAAAAATGTGCGGGTGCACAAAGAACTCCGATTGCAAATCCGGATATACCTGCAATACCGCGATGCAGTGGTGCGTCAAAGATGGTAGCTCCTGCAATGCTACCGAGTGCAAAGCTGCTACAGGCATCTATTATTTCGGCAATGTATGCATCGACGATGGATTGGGTGGAAAAATGTGTGGCTGCATAAACAGCTCAGATTGCAATACCGGATATATCTGCGCTGACGATACATGCGTTAAAAATACATGCAGTTCTAGTTATGATTGCGCAGATGGATATATCTGCGACAATGGTACATGTAAAAAGTCAGGCGCATGCGCAAACGACTCCGATTGCGCCGCCGGATATGTCTGCGACAATGGTACATGTAAAAAGTCAGGCGCATGCGCAAACGACTCCGATTGCGCCGCCGGATATGTCTGCGACAATGGCACATGCGTTAAGTCAACCGAAACCAATTCCGTTAAAATCGTATTTACCAATGGCGGCACCTGCGAAAAAATAATGGCCAAATCCACCGGCATCACCAAATGCGAATGCACAGATACCTCAGATGCATGCAGTACCAATAAATACAAAAAACTTGCCATTACCTTCGACAACGGCATCGTGATGGATATTACATCCAGTGCACAGCTTGCATCTGCCAAATATGTTTCTCTGAAAAAGGGCGGACCACAGATTGAAATAAACAATATGAATAAATTGAGTACTATCGATTTTACAATGCAATTCGGATCTGATCTTGGTCCAACCAAAGTCAAAGGAAATCCCCTCCTCATTACTGACAGCAACGGTAATAAACAGCAATTCTTTGGTGTTGAAGACAAATCAAGTACCCCAGTCACACATCAATATAATTTGAGCGGAACAGCTCAAAAAGTCACCATGACACATGATCCGGATACATCTTATGACAATGCAATATACATTAATGATATCCAGATTACCGCACCATAATTTGGTCAGCTGATATCATCTCATCCGGACACCCCTGTTATCAGATATGATTCAGGGGTGTTTTTTTTGCAGGTTGCTGAGCAGCTCGTATTGATTTTTCTTGCGTAACATACATTATGTGTATGCTTTGAGCGAAATGGGTATGGAACACCATTTTGTCCTGTGTAAAACAGTCTGAACTGTTTTGAATTGTCTTTCGCGCAGTGGATAGAGAGATAAGCCAGTGTATCGCAGATAGATAGCGGGCGGTGCGGCGGCGTATCGCGCAGCGATAGCAGCCGCCAGCGAGCTGTAGAGCCGTGTTGTGACACGGCTCAAAGCGAGCGCGCAGGCCGTATGCTGCAGGCATAGGCCGCGCAATCAAAACTATGCCCCCCAAAAAACTTCTATCGGGTATAAATACTTGCTTTCGGATATGTCATTATCAAACGAATCCGCACCAATAACGTTTGTTTTTACTCCTCCTCACAATGCAATATCGTATATAATCATCAATTGAGGCTAAGCTGCCAAACAAAAAGTCAAATCAATTCTGGAGTAGATTAATGAAGATAAGCAAATGGGTTCTGTTGGGGGCGGCTGCGTGTTTTGTCATCGGCTGTAATGATGACTCCGGCACAAAGGATGATGCCGGCGGTCAATCACAAACTTGCAAAGCCGAAGGTCAGGTAAAATGCGGAGATGGGTGCATCGACCCGAAAACCGACAAGGCCTATTGCGGAGCAGATGAAAACTGCGAAAAGTATATGGCATGCGGTGAAAACCAAACGTGCGAGGCCGGAAAGTGCAAGGATAAGGAAGAACAGGCGCAAGCCTGCGAATGCGAATGCTAACAAGAGTGTTCTATCATCCACCATAAGTCGCCTTTACGCGAATGGCGAGCGTTTTGTGAATTGCTTCAATGTCGTATGAACATAAACAAGTCAAAATGTTTATTTTTTGTCGATTTTTTTTGTCAAATATATTGACATTTTGTAATATCATTTGATAGAAATAATTTGGAGGCTATATTTAAATCAATAGCCTTTGAATGTTAGAGTATATAATATGTCAGCATCAGATATACTTTTTAATAATATGATATGAATTGGCGTCGGATTCATATCAATAGTGACCAGCGGAGGAATAAGACTGTGAAGTATCATAAATGCTGTATAGGGTGTAAAAGTGCTTCCCATACTTCAAAAAGATTTGTCTGGTGTGCAAGTTTAACATTTGCCTTGGTATCTGCATGTTCACTCGAATCTGCCACATGTGGCAACGGGGCGTTGGACAATGATGAAGTCTGCGATGGAGGAATCCTGAACTATGGTGCTGCCTGTTCAGCCGGAATGTATCTTCCGGAAGGTGCCAGCCTGGGCTGCAATGCGGATTGTTCCCTGAATACGGATGCATGTGTCCTCGCACAATCGACAGTGCCATGTGGCAATGGAGTTCTGGACGCTGGTGAACTCTGCGATGCGGAAAAATTCTCTAAAGATGCCAAATGTCAGAAAGGATCGCATTTGCCTGAAGGTGCCCGTCTGAGGTGCAATGCGGATTGCTCTCTAAATACGGATGCATGCGTACCCGACGAGCCTGCTGTTTCACAAGAATCATGCGGCAACGGGACTCTGGATGATGACGAAATTTGCGACGGCGAAAATCTCTCCACAAAAGCCTCGTGCCCGAAAGGATCGCATTTGCCAGAAGGTGCCCGTCTGAGGTGCAATGCGGATTGCTCTCTAAATACGGATGCATGTGTTCAGGATGATGAACCAATCGTCGAATCACCCGATACGTGCGGCAACGGCAGTCTGGATAATGGTGAAGAATGCGACGGTAGTATCATCTCCAAAACAGCATCCTGTCCGAAAGGCATGCATCTTCCCGATGGTAAATCATTTGCTTGCCAAGAAAATTGTACACTCGACACGAGTGCCTGCGAGATAACGATCTCTACAACCATTCCCCAGGGACGCGTCGTTCCTGACGAGAAATACTCCGATTTGACAGAAATTCCCCTTCACCGTACCCCACAGCACGCTTTCCCAAATAAGGATCTGTACGCTGATCGCGAAGATGAACCGTCACAAATCGTCATCCATGTTCCCAAAGACACTGTACTCGATATCATTGGATCTGTCGGTTCCAAATGGCTCGTCAAGTATAATGGTGAGGAAGGTTATATCCATTCGATGCATGTTCAGCGCGTGAATGATCTCGAGATCCCCAGGTTGGATTATTCGTCCCCTTCTACGAGCAACTATTATCAAAAAGATGACAATAATAGTGTTTCCGCTGCCATTGCAGATGCCTTGTCATTCAAAGGTTCATCCATAACTCCGGACGTCATCGCAAATAAAGTTGGAACCTATTTAGGTAAATCCGCCGATTATATCTGTCAGCTGGTCAAAAAAGAATATCAACTCAAATGCGAATATCTGGATAATAAAAAAGGAATGAATGGCGGCGGCAATACGACAAACGATGCCGCAACCCGCAGCAAGGCCAAAGCCAAAATGCAGGAAGCCTTTAAAAAAGGCTGGTACGTCGTTGCCGAAGAAGGATGCGGCGAATCCTCCTACTGGGGCTCAAAACGTGCGATTCTGGTCTATGGCTATGATAAGGAAAATGACAGAGTCTATGTCGATGATCCCCAAAACCGTCATTACATGGAAGACAAAGGAATCGAGTCTTTCCTGAACTGCAACCATACCATGTCGATAATCAAAAGTACGGATTGCATTCCCAAAACATGCGAGGATCTCAACGAGAAATGCGGTGAATTTTCCGATGGCTGCGGCGGAACAGTTAAATGCACTTCATGCACAGCTCAAGGTACTGTTATCCAACCACCTGATTATGCTACCGTGCCTAATTTTGCCGTGATGTGCCGTCGTGCACCGCAAAATCGAGGTTTTGATAGATTTCTTAATGTAAAGGATATAGTACATGTTGAAGATATTTTAAATGATACGCATCAAAATGGTCTTTCAGAATCTGAACCACCTCTAAAAGTTAAAGATGTCCTGCCAGGCGAAACTTTTGAATTATTGGCAATAATTGATAATTCAAAGAATAAGTCAAAAGGTAATCAGATTTGGTACCAGGTAAAAGTAAAAATTGATAACCGTGATGAATATTGTTTTTTACCAGCTGAATTTTTAGATGAAAAAACAAACGGTGTGACTATACCGAAGTATAACTGGTCATCCGGTAGTACAATTAATTATAAACAACAAGATCCTAGTTGGAAAGATCACACTTTTTTTAATGAAACAAAGAGAATAGGTGGAGCTGGTTGTGGAATGACATCACTCGCCAATGCAATTTCAGCTTTGACGGGCGATTCTAAATATCAGCCAGACTATATCTCAGATAGATATTCGGAAGCTGTAAAAACACATGATGATTATGAAAGTTTTTGCACAGTTGCCAGATCTTATGGCCTAAATTGTAGTGGAATGAATACAAACTGCGGACGAGGTTTTTTTTGCAGTGGGGCTGAAACACAAAATGGTGTTCGACAGGCCGAAAAAGATTTATTGAAAACAACATTTGAAAAGGGCGGTTACGTGCTTGCACTGCAATCTACTGGTTATTGGACAACTGATGCACATTGGATCACCGTTTACAGTTATGATAAAGAACGCAATATTATTTTTGCAGATGATCCCATGAATCGAAAATATATGCAAAATATTGAAGGACTTTTGAATACAAATATGTATATGATTGCAATTACACCCAAATAGCAATCATTCCTTTGATATTGTTCATTTATTTCCGCATGCTTTTGCCGCTGGCAATACGCATGCGCCCTCGGGCTATTGGCCTATCGGCCAATACGCCCGAGGCATAAATCAAAAAAGGAAGACATTCATGAGCCACTCACGTCCTCTTGACAGAATCTCTCATCACATCTCGAAGAAAATGGATTGGGCTGCAATGGTTGCATCCCTGCTTGTATGTGCATGTTCATCCGATAGCGTAAGCGTATCTTCCGAACAATGCGGCAATGGTATGCTGGATGATGGCGAAATCTGCGATGGTGAAAGATTCTCACCCAATGCCTCGTGTCTGGAAGGATTGCATTTACCAGAAGGTGCCAGCCTGAGCTGCAAAGAGGATTGTTCCCTGAATACAGACGCATGTATTCCCGCCATATCGACAGTGCCATGTGGCAACGGAGTTCTGGATGATGGCGAAATCTGCGACGGCGAAAAATACTCTAAAGATGCCAAATGTCAGAATGGATTGCATTTACCAGAAGGTGCCCGTCTGAGCTGCAATGCGGATTGCTCCCTAAATACGGATGCATGTGTGAAGGACGATGAACCAATCGTCGAACCACCCAAAACGTGCGGCAATGACCGCCTGGATGAAGGTGAAGAATGCGACGGCAACCAGATTCATAACACAGCATCCTGTCCGAAAGGCATGCATCTTCCCGATGGTAAATCATTTGCTTGCCATGAGAATTGTACACTCGATACGAGTGATTGCGAGATAACGATCTCAACAACCATTCCCCAGGGACGCGTCGTACCCAACAAAGAATATGCTGCCGATTTGACAGAAATTCCACTTCACCGTACCCCGCAGCACGTTTTCCCAAATAAGGATCTGTACGCTGATCGCGAAGATGAACCGTCACAAATCGTCATCAATGTTCCCAAGGACACTGTACTCGATATCATCGGTTCTGTCGGTTCCAAATGGCTCGTCAAGTATAATGGTGAGGAAGGTTATATCCATAGTATGCATGTTCAGCACGTGAATGATCTCGAAATTCCAAAGTTGGATTTTTCATCACCTTCTACAAACAATTATTACCAAAAAAATAAAGATTGGGAAGATGAACCTGTCGGTACAGTTGGAACAATTGGAACGCATGGCGGTGTTCCTGTTGCCGTTGCAGATGCTGTAGCATCATTCAAAGGTTCATCCATAACGCCGAAAGTGATCGCGAGTAAGATTGATACCTATTTGGGAAAAACCAGCGACTACATCTGTCAACTGGTCAAAAATGAATATCAACTCGATTGTGAGTATCTGGATAATAATAAAGGAATGAATGGTGGTGACAACACGACAAACGATGCAACCACTCGCCAAAATGCCAAGGCAAAAATGCAGGAAGCATTTAAAAATGGCTGGTACGTCATTGCCGAAGAAGGATGCGGAGAATCCACCTATTGGGGAAACAAGCGCACGATACTGGTCTATGGCTATGATAAGGAAAATGACAGAGTCTATGTCGATGATCCCCAAAACCGTCATTACATGGAAGACAAAGGAATCGAGTCTTTCCTGAACTGCAACCATACCATGTCGATAATCACAAATATGAAGTATTGTTTACCCAAAACCTGTCAGGATCTCGACGTAGAATGCGGCGAAAATCTCGATGATGGCTGTGGCGGTAAACTCAACTGTACATGCGAAGGTGGAAATGTATGTATTAACGCATCATGTACAACGAACAAAGATGTATACCCAGTGAGAAAAAGTATTAAAGGCATCCAGCCGGACAATGCTGATACTCAAACCTTAATTAATAATAACGTGCATGGTGTCGTCTTTAACATGGTTTGGGAAGATCTACAGAAATCTAAACATTCAGATTGTGTTGCTGGCGAAGTCAAATATAAAGGATATTGTTATAAAACAAATTATGTCGATAAAATTAAAGAATTTACAGATGCTGGCGTTGTGGTGACTGCAATCGTCTATGGTGTACCAGAATGGGCGAGAATCAATAATGATATATGTACTGCGAAGGATCAAAATGGTAATTATAAATACGTACAGAAACCACATTTCTGTATAGCTAAGGAAGAATATGCAGATGATTACGGCAGATTTGCTGGTTTTCTGGCTTGGTATTTTAACGGTATTGAACACGATGGCAATAAAGGCGGTCGAATCGCAGATTTCGTCATACACAATGAAGTGAACTGTGCACATTGGTATAACATGGGATGTAAGGATGTCAATGATTGTCAATTGGACTCTTGGGTAGCTAGGTATGCTATGGACTGGAATAAAGCATACGATTATATCCGTGCAGAACAAAAGCAAGCTAAGGTCTTGATTTCTTTCGATCATATATTTGCTTTCGATGCAGGGCAGCATAAAAGCGTCGAACAGTTTCTTTCCCAACTTGTTCCCAAGCTCGGAAATCGCGAATGGCGACTTGCGTTTCATTCCTATCCGCCTGATTTGGGTAATCCCGTATTCAGCGCAAATGATTGGCCGAGGATCACTTTTGGTAATATCGGCGTCCTGGCTGGCTGGCTGAGACAGAAATATCACGACAAACCCTATGCCTGGGAAATTCATTTGACGGAAAATGGGCTCAACGGCAATCCCAGTAATAGCAATCAACTCAATTTGCAGAACGAATACCTTTGCAAGGCATTTCAAAATGTTTTAGGAACACCTGGTATCGAGAGCTTTATTTATCACCGCTACCAGGATTACTCTATCGAAAAAATATTTCTGGGACTTTTCACTGAGGACGCAAAAAATGAAAAACCTGCATGGAAGACCTATAGAGATGTCAATAAACCAGGGGCTGAAAAATGTGGTTTCCAGCTGCTGCCTTATATCGAATTAAAACGATACTATAATGAAAGCAATGGTTATCACTGGGTGACCACACGAATGCCACCTGCCGGATTTGGTTATGAACGATCCTGGAAAACCTTCCGCGACAAACCCAACTTTGGCGACCCTGTCATGCTTTACGAATGCCGAGTAGGGGGAGCCAATGGTTCACACACCATGATTTCGACATTTGTAGACTGCGAAAAAGAGTTTAACATGGGCCCCATGGGATACGCGTTCAAAACACATCAAGATGGTACCGTACCGCTCTATCGCTGCCGCACAGGTTCTGGCTCCCATTTTGTCACCGAAAATCCAAACTGTGAAAATCAGACAAAAGAAGATTTGGTTGTTTACGTCTATAAATGCCCAGAATGTAAGCACTAAATTCCCCAAGTTTTTAGACAATCCCTGAGAACATTATTTGAGTGCCTAGATTCACTCGCCATGGGGAGGTGAGTCAGGGAATCTGGTGAAAATAGGCAATGACACTCGCGTATTTGTCAGAAAATACGCGAGCGGCTCTATTTTGCCGCCCCCCATCGCTCAATCGTCCGTTTGTCGTTCTCAAATTCTCGCCGACTTTGACGTTCTTCTTGTCTCCGGCTTCGTATTGAATCGCATAGCCTTTATCATCGATTTGCTTGAGTGCTTCTTCTGCAGTGCCTTCGAGTTTGAATTCGAATACATAGATGGTATCGTCGGTTTCTATCAATGCATCGCAACGACCGGCGGTGCTGCGCTCTTCTGTACGAACAGTAAATGCAGCAGCCAGTCTGAATAATATAATATTGTTTTATAATGATCTTCATCCTGCTTTTCAGCATCATAGGTAATGGAGCTGTAAAAACTTCGAAGATGTTGCATCGCTGCCTATCCTCCATTCACCTAAGTTGCATTTGCTCTAATGACGAGTGTTTTGTGTGTGCGCTCGCTTTGAGACGCCCGGGTGTCTCTACAGCTCGCAGGTGCGGGCTATTGGGATGGTACAGACGCGCGGCCCGCACGTCTGTACCATCACCAATACGCCCTCTTGCCGCCTGCTTTTGCCGTTGGCAAATACGCGGCGGCTTTCTATTATTGTGTCCATTCGGAAATTTGCATGAAATCCAATGTTTCCTGACGTTTGCCAATCTGCGACTTTTTATCGAAAAAATTGTATTTTATTTATAATATCACATATTATCACATGGTTTGAGGTCACTCAAAGTGCGCTGAACTTTGAGCGATTCAGGATGGGTCCGAGAGGTCGTTTGTGAAAAATGCTCATTGTAAAACATTTCCTGATGTACAAAGGTGAGTTCGTTATGAAAAAGTTAACTTTTGTTTTGGTTTTAAGCGCCCTGGCAGTCAGTGCATGTTCTGAATCTTCTGATAAAGATAATCCCGAGTGCAATCCTGAAACAGGAACGTGCGATCCCAGTGGAGGACTCCAATGTACAAACGACACCTGGAAATGTGATGGAAATATACTTTCGAAATGCGTGTCCGGGAAATGGGAAATCTCTCAGACATGTGTAGCAAATACCATGTGCAATGCCGGCACAGGAACGTGCGATCCCAGTGGAGGACTCCAATGTACAAACGACACCTGGAAATGTGACGGAAGTACACTTTCGAAATGTGTGTCCGGGAAATGGCAAATTTCTCAAACATGTGCAGCCAATACATTGTGTAATGCCGGAAGGGGAACGTGCGATCCCAGTGGAGGACTCCAATGTACAAACGATACATGGAAATGTGATGGTAATATACTTTCGAAATGCGTGTCCGGGAAATGGGAAATCTCGCAAACATGTGCAGCAAATACCTTGTGTAATGCCGGAAGAGGAACGTGCGATCCCAACAAAATCGAATGCAGCGGCACAGAACATCTCTTTGCAGAACAATGCGAAGCCGATGATGTGACTCATTGCGGCACACATACCAACGACTGTACTCAAAACAACGGGTGGAAAACCGGACAGTGTATCGGCAAGAACTGTCTCGCCGAAACATGCACAACCGGTTATCACCTCGAGAGTCTGTTTGATGAAAACAATACCGAAAGAACGATCTGTGCGGAAGATAAGCACGATGCATGCGGATCTATCAACAAAAAGTGCAAAGAGGATGAGGTCTGTACTGAAGGTCAATGTCAGAGCAAATGCAAACCGGGCGAAGTGCTTTGCAGCGGTTCCTGCATCGATCCCATGACGAGCCGGAATTTCTGTGGGGCAGATGTAGCGTGCAGCAGTTATATTCCCTGTTCGGAGTTCGAGGGGTGTATCGGCGGAAAATGCGTCCTGACATCGTGTCAGAATGCGGAGGACTCGCTTTGTACTGGAACTGAGCAGAACGTCTGCGTCAACATTCATGGCAGCAATCTCAGTAACTGCGGTGCCTGCGGAGTCGTATGTTCGGATAAGGAAACGGCCAAGGCCAGTGGCTGCAGTCAGGGAAATTGTACCTATACATGCCAAGCTGGCATGGTCAATTGCGGTTCCGACACGGAGCCGATGTGTTTGTCGCAAGACCAGCTCAAGAGTGACCCATTGCACTGCGGCAAGTGTGGTACGAAGTGCGCGGACAATGCATTTTGTCAGGATGGGCAATGTATCGTCAGCTCGTGTACCGGCAACGAATGTCTTTATAACAATGCCTGTATTAATCAGAATACACATTGCGGCACGCAGTGTCTGAACTGTAACACGGCAAACCACGCTTCGGCCGGCGTCTGTCAGAACGGAACGTGTATCACCTCCTCGTGTGTCGCAGGTTTTCATCTCACAGACAAGGGCACATGTGAAACAGACAGTGCCGCGGCTTGTCCCAATGGGAATGCGACCGGAACGGTCAACTGCAATACGCTTGGCTATACCAAGGCTGGCATTTGTGAGAAAGGAATATGCAAAGCCACGGAATGCCAGGCCAATGCCCATATCAAAGACAATAAATGTGTCGCGGATACGCTGGAATCATGTGGTTCAGAGGATAACAACTGTACCAAGATCGCAGGCTGGAAAACAGGAAAATGTGAGAACGGGAAATGTGTTGCCACAACCTGTCAAAGCGGTTTCTGCCTGAATCCGCTGCA
>JAEEGL015050112.1_pt1 | contig 11367 bp, 9 predicted proteins | sample 9134231 | NCBI WGS metagenome assembly JAEEGL01 (sample SAMN16246548, study PRJNA631951) | gut metagenome | biome: gut microbiome; feature: rumen; material: fiber-attached | host: Bos | place: Iran: Karaj | collected 2018-10
CATTCTTTGGGACGCGTTTCCGCGCGAGAATGTTCCGACGCTGCCGGAAACTTTGACGTCTCAAAAGCGCTCGTCAGAGTCTGGGAACTCGCCGCCTCCGAGTTCGGGAACGAATCCCGAAGCGCGGAAACCGCGCGGCGTTTGGGACGTCAGATTCACACGATCGCACGGATTCACGTTCATGAGCGCGACCAGTTTGCCGTCGGCGTACGCGGATACGAACCGGGGCTTACGTCGAGCGCTTACGAACTGCACAAACGACTCTACGAAACAGCACCCAAAGAATTTCAAAACGGTTTTGCAACCGACGCCCGTAAACTCGACGCGCCGGCGGAACCGGGCGAAATCTGTCTTGACGTCGTAATCGTGGAAGAAAACGAATGGCATGTCGGATTCCATCGAGTCTCCGACTTTCATTCGCGATATCCGGGAGGACTCTCCCCCCTCGACCTTCCGACAGACGCGACGTCGCGCGCGTTTCTGAAGTTTGAAGAAGGGTTGCGGTGGTCGGAGTTTCCGATCGAAATCGATTCGCGGTGCGTCGATATCGGCGCGTCTCCGGGAGGAGGTTCGCAGGCGCTTCTCGCTCGCGGCGCGCTCGTTTTGGGCGTCGATCCGGCAGAAATCGATCCGCTTGTCCTCGCTCATCCGAACTTCACCCATCTTCGCGGCAAGATCAATCAGTTGCGCCGCAAACTCTTCCGAAAATCGCGGTGGTTTATTACGGACATGAACGTCGCGCCGGTCTATACGCTCGACGCGCTCGAAGAACTCGTTATGCGCGACGACGTATCCGCTCGCGGACTCCTCTTCACGCTCAAATTTTTCGATTGGAAATTCGCAGACGACGTTCCCGAATACATTCGCCGCGTCAAAAGTTGGGGATTCAACCATGTCCGCGCGAGACAACTCCAGTTCAATCGCCAAGAAATAATGGTCGCGGCGCTTAAAAAACCGTTTGTCAAATAACGACTCCATCGCGACCAAAACGAGAAAAATAGCGTCAATTTCCTGAAGGATTATGGACGCCCTTATCGACGACCCCCAAAAGGTCGCTATACTGGAAAAGACGACCCGCCGACGTCCTTGAGCGGGTTGTGGACGACTCGAACGTTTTTCAGAAAAGACCAGCCCAATGAGCATGATTAAAATTTTCTCCGGTACCGCCAACCGCGATCTCTTTGAAAAAGTTTGCGATCACTTGAACGTCGCGCCCGGTCAGATGAGGGTTGAGCAGTTCCCCGACGGGGAGTCTTTCTGTCGCGTCGAAGAAGACGTCAGAGGAAAAGACGTTTACGTCATCCAACCGACCTGCCGCCCCGTGAACGACATGCTCATGGAATTGCTCGTCATCATCGACAGTTTGCGACGCGCCAGCGCCGCGCGAATCACCGCGGTCGTTCCCTACTTCGGATACGCGCGGCAAGACCGTAAAGACGAAGGGCGCGTCCCGATTTCCGCGAAGCTCTGCGCGAATCTCCTCGAATGCGCGGGCGCAAACCGCGTCGTCGCGATCGATCTGCACTCGGCCCAGATTCAGGGATTTTTCGATATTCCCCTTGACCATCTGTCCGCCTCGCCAATCCTCGACCGTCATATCCTCGAACTAGGTTATAATCCGGACGACGTCGTCGTCGTGAGTCCCGACGCGGGCAGCATCAAGCGCGCGACGAAGCACGTCGCGTCGCTCGGCGGAAGCCTTGCGATTATCGACAAGCGTCGCCACAGCGGTTCAGAAGTCGAACAGGCGCACATTATCGGCGGTCCTATTGAGGGACGCGTCGCGCTTCTCTTCGACGATATGATCAGCACGGGCGGTTCGATTTGCGGCGCCGCGAGAGTCGTCAAAGAGCACGGCGCCAGCAAGGTCATCGTCGCCGCGACGCACGGCGTGCTCTGCGGTCCCGCGATTGAACGACTCCAAGAAGCGCCGATCGACCAGGTCTATCTGACCGACACGATTCCGCTCCTCGAAGAGCACAAGATTGAGAAAATTAAGGTCGTTTCCGTCGCAAAAGAACTCGCCGACGCAATTACCTGCATTCATGAAAACCGTTCCATCAGTCAAATGCTCTCAAGACTTGGAGCGACGGGGCAGTACTTCTGACAATCAGTCGACGTACGACAGCTAACGCGGCGCAAGTGTCTTTCCACTAGCGCCGCTTCTTCTATCAGGAGATTACACGACGTAGAAGCCGCGAAATTCGCGTTTATTTCTCGCGCCGTCGGCTATCCCGGTTGTTAAGCGATTGCAGTAAATTTTAAATTTTGACGCCCGATCGTTGTCGTCGACGCTTCGGGCGTATTCGGCAAAGACCCGTCAAGGCCAAGAAACGCGCCATGACTCGAACATCCAATAGCGAGCCGTCTTTCGACAGTATTCAGATGAAGCTGTTCTGCGCCCTTGTGAGAGCGCGAAACAATATGGAAACGATTCGACGGTCCTTAACGCTACGGTTGCGGAGCCGCCGAGCCAAAGAATTGGACTCCATAGCTTTCAATAAATTTAAAGTATTAATTCCCGAACTTGCGGAATACAACCGAGCTGGGACGTTCAAGCGACTCCGTTCGCGAGCTTTTCTAAACGGCTTTCATGACCTTGACGGTTACTATAACAGCCTCTTAACGGACGAAAATGAGCTTTCGTATCTGCGAAAGAATCTGACCTATATCGGATCACATTTTTTCAGAGGTTCCGTTTGGCAAAGGCTCGGCGAAATATGTCGGGATAAATTTGCGACTTCAGGCGAAGAAACAATTCGAGTTTGGAGCGCGGCATGCTCTAACGGCAAAGAGGTTTACAGTATTTTAGCGACGTTGTTGGATTTTCTACCGGCGGAGAAATTAGATATCCTCGCGACAGATTACAACGACTTCGCGCTCGGTCAATGCCTCGAAGGATGCTATTCTATGAGGACGATGGACGAGATTCCCAAAAAATACTGGCGCTATATAAAGACTTTCAAGGCTCCTGAACCGCGAAAGGTTGATTTTTCATACCGGTATCAATTTCGTTTCTGCGACGATTTACGCCGATTAATTCACGGAAGAACCCTAAATCTTTTGTCCGACGAATACCCGACAGGGTTCGATTTGATTCTCTGCAGAAACGTAATAAAGTTCTTCACTCCCGATAAACGAATCGAAACGCAACATAAGTTGGCGCAATCCCTAAAGCCTGACGGGCTGCTCGTTCTATCGGAGGAAGAAATCGTCGCGAACCCTGAATTAATGGGGTTAATGCGGATAGACGACACATGTATTTATAGAAAACGGGTCTAAACAGATAATTAGGATATGGCGGAGTCCGCCGGTAAACGCGCGTCGTTTTTTAAACGACTTTGTGCGGAAACGCTAAACGTTTGTCGCAGTTGCGACTGAATAAGGAGTTTAAACCATGGCGTTATTTGAAAATCAAAACAACGGTTTCTTCCCAGCTTCGAGACTCCGACGATTGCGCTATCATTCTGGCGTCCGCCGACTTACGAGGGACACGATACTTTCTCCCGACCGCTTCGTCATTCCCCTTTTCGTTCGTCCCGGCGAAGGCGTCCGTCAGCCGATCGCCGCAATGCCCGGTCAATTTCAGCTCTCTCTCGACGAACTCGTCAAAGAAGTCGTAGAACTTGAGAAACTCGGGGTCGGCGGCGTCATGCTCTTTGGAATTCCAGAGACAAAAGACGCTGTTGGAAGCGACGCGATGAGCGACCACGGGATTGTCGCGACCGCGATTCGCGCCCTCAAGGACGTCGTTGGAAAGGATTTTCTTGTGATCGCCGACGTCTGCTTCTGCGAATACACCGACCACGGACACTGCGGCGTTCTTAAAAAATGCGGCGACGCCGAGGACGCATGGGACGTTGATAACGACGCGACCCTTGCTAACCTCGTCAAACAAACGCTCGTTCAAGCGCGCGCCGGCGTCGATATGGTCGCGCCGAGCGGAATGATGGACGGAATGATCGCCGCAATCCGGAAGGGGTTCGACGACAACGGTTTTGAACGACTGCCAATTATGAGTTACTCTGCGAAGTATGCGAGCGCGTTCTATGGCCCGTTCCGAGAAGCGGCGGAAAGCGCCCCGCAATTTGGCGATCGCCGTTCCTACCAGATGGCGCCCGATTCCGCTCCGGGACAGGCGATGCGCGAAATCGCCCAAGACGTCGCGGAAGGCGCCGATATCATTATGGTTAAACCCGCTCTTCCATATCTCGACGTTATCCGGATGGCGAAAGATCAGTTCCCCGGTTATCCCCTTGCCGCGTACAACGTTTCCGGAGAGTACAGCATGACGAAAGCGGCTGCGCTCAATGGATGGATCGATGAAAAACGCGTCGTTCTCGAAACGTTAACCTCAATTCAACGCGCCGGAGCGACGATTATCATCACATATTGGGCTAAAGACGTCGCGCAATGGCTCCAGTAACGGAACGCGTCGACGTTCGATCTTCCTTTTCTAAATCAAAGCGGCGCGTCTTCCTTTGAAAACGCGCCGCTTCTCCTCTACGGAAAATTCTGTCTTGGCGTCCGATCGCTCTGAACGTCACGCGCTCTTGGAGGCGCTTTGTCGCTCCGCGCGTTCGGCCACGATTCGGAAACATTGCGCGAGGATTACGCCCGTCGCCATGCACCCGAAAGTATACGAAGCGCAAACGAGAGCCGCCTCGGGTTGATCCTCAAAGAAAAGCGTCGCCAGCGTCGTTCCAAGTCCCGCGTTTTGCATTCCGACCTCGATCGTCAGCGCGCGACGCATCGCGGGCGTTAGTTTCAGCGCCACGCCGCCCCAATACCCGGCAAGATAGCCTAGAAAATTCAGAACCAGTATCGCCGCGATTGTCACAAACTTAAGGTTCGCGATTTTTTCGCCGTTATTCGCGACGACGCTCGAAATGATCCATATGATCGCAATATTGGCCGCAATCTCGGCAAAGACCTCGGAACCTTTGCGCCAGAGTTTCCACGTCGACGAAAGAGTAAAACCGAGAACGACGGGCAAAACAACGGTCAATAGAAGACTTACCATAACGGAGAGAAAGTCGACGTCGACGTCGTGGTCGCGAAAGAAAAACCACATGGTCCCGGGAACCACGAAAGGCGAAAGAAGGGTCGCGGAGGTGGTGAGTCCGACCGAATAGCTGACGTTTCCTCGCGCCGTAAGCGTGAGGACGTTCGACGCCATCGCGCCCGGAACGCAGCCGGCGAGCATTATGCCGATGAAATACCCTCCCGTAAGGTGAAAAGCTTTCGCGACGCAAAACGCTAGAAGCGGCATCGACACGTACTGGACGAATGTTCCGCCGAGAATCTTCGGCCAGTTTTTAACAACGCCTTTAACTTCGTCGGGGGGCAATAGCGATCCGACCGCCAGCATCGTGACCGAAATCAGCGTCGCCATCTGATTCGCGTCGAGTCCGAAAGGATTCGGCGCGGACTCGCCAAAAAGCGTTTTCCAAGAGAACCCGAGAACGCACACGAGAACGAGCCAAAGAAGCAAGTATTTCGACAAAATGCGCTTAAACATCGAGTTCTCCCTCCAAAATGACAAGCGTCGACAAAAAAACGCCAACGAAAACGCTGGCGCTTGCAGTTGCGAACCAAACAAGCCAGACCAAAAGACGTCGACAAAAACGCCTTTCGGTCGGCTACAGTATCGATCAGTCGTGGAAACGATTGTGAAGACCAATCAAACCGCTGTAAGAACAACGATCTTCAGGATGCCAAAGAGGCAATCCCTTGCGCACGCGCTCGGCAAGCACTTCAACCTTCGCGCTAGAGCCTGCGGGAGCGTCGGTCGGACAAAATTCCGCCGTGATCGCGGGGACGAAATCCTCGTCGTGCCCCGTCAGCATGATTTCCTCAAAAACGTTACGATTCGTACGCTCAGGCTCCCTCGGCGTTTCGGCGACCGTTTCACACGTCGCGACGCCAGCGTTCATCGTCGTTTCCTCAAAGGTCTTGATTTCCTCGGACATGGTAAGTCCCTCCAAATTTAAAGTTTCTTCTCTTAACTCAAATTGGCATTCGCCCGTCTGTTCTTGGTTCTTGAAAGCGTCAAAGCGTTCTTCCGACGTTCCCTTTCGTCGCCGCCTTAGATTATGGAACGCTTTCAGAGTCAAATTCAAATCGGCTAGCTAAATTGTCGCTTATCTTACATCAGTATGAAGAAGTTACAATAACCTAGTTTTATTTTTTTCTTAAAATTCTTAAAAAAAGTTAAAATAGAGAAGTAAAAGCGTCTTAAATAACGTCGTTTTACTATCTGTCGGAGAAAAGGAAATCTTCCAAATTGCGACAGTTTTTCTCAAGACTTTTAAACTGTGAAATAATTTCTTCTCGCGAAGTCTTGTCCTGCTCGTCCAATTCCGAAAGGTCATGTTGGAGCCGCGTCCGAAGTCGCTCGTCGTCTACGCGATCGGACGCCTTTGAGAAGAAGACGCGTTGACTCTTGTACAAGCCTGAACGCCCCGACGACATATATGTCGCAGCGCACCCTAATGCGAAAAGAAGCGCGTTTTCCGCGCCGAAAAACTCGATTCCGAGAATTAGCGACGCTATTGGACAGTTTGTCGCGCCGCAAAAAACGGCGACCATTCCGAGAGACGCGCCAAGCGACGCGTCTAGACCGAGTATTGGACCGATCCAGCAGCCAAAGGTCGAGCCGACGGCAAGGGCGGGTACAATTTCGCCGCCTTTAAAACCGGCGCCAAGCGTGACCGCGGTAAACAGAATCTTGAGAAGGAAATCCTGCGACCGTACGCTTCCTCCCATCGCCCGTTCTATGAGGAAGACGCCGGTCCCGTTGTAATCGTTCGTACCAAGCGCCGCCGTCGCGACGACAATCAACGCGCCGCCAAAAACGACGCGAACATAATCGTTCGGAAATCGGCTCGCCATCGACGCGGTCGCCCTACGGATCGCCGAACAATACAGCATGCTCGCAAGACCGCAGAGCGCTCCGAGAAGAAGGACGCGCAGAATAAGAACTAGCGAAGTCGCGGGAAAAACCGGCTGAGAGTGGAAAAAGGGCGCGAACCCCAACGATCGCGTCACGCTCGCGGCGACGGCGGACGATACAAGAGCCGGAAGAAACGCCGGATAGTACATAACGCCGACGCAACCTACTTCGACGGCGAAAACGGCGGCCGTCAACGGCGCCCCAAGAATCGAAGCAAATCCGCCTGCCATCCCGCAGTAAATCGCCATGCGCAATCCCGCGTTTTGTAGGCGTAAAATCCGTCCGGCGCCAAGTCCAACGCATCCCCCCAGTTGAATCGCCGCGCCCTCGCGACCTGCGGAACCGCCGAACGCTTGAGTCATAACCGAACTAAAAAAGATCAACGGCGCAAGCCACAGCGAAGGTCTATGATCGGAAACAAGAGATTCTATGACTTGATTTGTCCCCGCGTCGATTGAAAGCCGCGCCGCTTTGTAAACGAAAACAATCGCGATTCCAGCGATCGGCAAAAGCGTCAACATCCGAAACGAGCCAAATCCGGCGCCCTTTTCAGACGCGAAGAAGAGCTCAAACGCGCCGTTCATCGAAAAAAGAAACGCCGCCCCGACAAGTCCGGTAATCGTTCCGAGAAAGACGGCTAGAAGAAGTTGAGCGACCAATCTAAGAACGCGCTGTGAAGCGCGTTCCAATCGATTCGCGTCACGACGCAGCGAATCGACGGCAAGCTCAAACGGCGTTTCGTCAAAGTCGTCGAAGGGTCGAAGAATGGGCCGCTCGTCCTCATGGAGAAAGTCTTTGTAACGACGCGCGTTCCACAGGGACGACAGGCGAGAAATCAACCGACCCTTTTTCAATGAAGTCATCGTCAGCCCAGATAAAAGCGCGTCTTCCGCTCAGAACGCTCTTAGTCGGCGACGCGTGCGACTCAAAACGAATAAAACGAGGGATCATTATACTGAGTTCCCTATAAGGCGCAAGACCGTTGAGTTTCCCCCTACGGTTGCGGAGTTATCGAAAGAGAAGAAAAAAAAATACAAACTTGCCTTTAATCGAACCGTTTGTCAAAAGGATTAACGCCGTTCGACTTCACACCGTAAAAAGGCAAACAGAGACGGGCGAACTGCGGATTTTTCAACGAAAAAAGAGGACGTCTCTTTTGCAAGCCACAATATTGCGAAGTTTAGAAAATTGTGCGACGGTTTTTTTTTCATAAAATGCCAAAAAAAGCTTGAATTTCGTCGTCCGCAAAGATAGAATACGCGGCGAAGGAACGAGGCTAGGATTTTATCGGTTCCATAAATACCGACAAGCCCCCCCTCATAAGGGGACGGTTTTGGCGTTTTTAAATTTTAAACAGTTAGATTTGAGACTTTTACAAACAGAACCTTTATCAGATTTGTTGAACTAGTTTATGGCGTCTGAGTTTTTCCAGATAGAACGACGCCGCGCAACGGTCAAGCGCGATCATCCGCGCGCCCTCGCGCAAGATTTTGGAGGTTTACATGCCGCTCTCTAGAAAAGCGATCGTCGATCAAGCGATTAAGTTTAAAAATCCCAGTCGCGCGCCTGTTTGGGTTCTTGGACCTGACATCACGCGAAGCGACGTTCTTACATATGATCTATCTCTTTCCGATCCCAACGACCCCAAACTTAGCGAATGGGGCTTCCGCCGTCTTAGAAGACTTGCGGGGGGATGGGCCGTTCCTAAAGAACCGGTGTTGCCCGATTGGCGTCAAGTCGACGCGTATCACACGCCTCCTCTCGACTTTAAGCGTCGGTTTGCCAAAATGGACATGGCTCGGCGCGTTTGCGGCGATCGTTACCGTCTTGCGAGGCTTGGGCTCAGCGGGTACGCGGTCTATTCCGCGCTTCGTGGACATATCCTCTGCGACGAAGATTACCTTCGCGACACGGATCGTTTCCTCGAATTCATGATGATTATTATGGATTTTGAAACGAGTATGTTCGAGATGATCGCGCGCATGGGGTTCCACGGAATAGAGTTCACCGACAACTGGCGTGTCTCGAGCAATTCGCGTATGACCTTGTCGTTATGGCGATGTGTTTTACGCGACCTATATGCAAAACAGATCGGGCTTGCCCGCGACCAAGGGTTAGACGTGTGGTTCACGCTCGCCATGGAAGACGTCGAATTCTTCCATGACCTTTATGAGCTCGGCGTCAACGTCATCCGCGTAGAACATCCCGGTCAGATGGAGGTCGCGCAGTTCGGGCGCTCTCTCCACGGTCGGGTCTCTTTCGCCACGCGGCTCGACGAACTTTACGATCCGCAAAAGCCGGAAGAATCCGCGAAGGATATTCAACGCGTTTACGAATGCCTCGGATCGCTTACGGGAGGTTTCATCGCGACGATAGGCGCAAACGCAGATCCCGATACGGTCAAAGGGATTTACGACGTCGCGCGAACTTTTAAAGGATTGTAACGAGCCTCGACGTCCTCTCAGGAGAGCGCTCTTATTTGAAAAGGATATTTTTTCATTGCGCGTCCTTGACGGATTATTCCAAGCTGTTATGATTACGAAGTTAATAGAATTCTATTGAATCTTGGGGTCGCGGCGCCGTTTTACGCGGCGTGTCAAGGCGCTTTGAGATTTGTTTTAAACGATGGGAACGTCGTGGTCGTCGACCCCGAAAAACGAGAGCGGGCGAGACGCAAACGCGCGTTCCGGCTTTGCCGACGTTAGAGAGACGTCAGTCTGAATCAAACAAGAGAGTAATATGCCGACAATCAATCAGTTAGTGCGAAAGAATCGCAAACAGCAGCACAGTTCTACCAAGACCCCGGTTCTGGAAGGTTGCTCCCAGAAGCGCGGCGTCTGCCTCCTTGTTCGTACCATGCAGCCGAAGAAGCCGAATTCCGCGCTTCGCCGCATCACGCGTGTTCGTCTTTCGAACAACAAGGAAGTCACCGTTTACATTCCTGGCGAAGGTCATAAGCTTCAGGAACACTCGATCGTCCTGATCCGCGGCGGTCGTGTTCGCGACCTGCCGGGCGTCCGTTATCAGGTTATCCGCGGCACGCTCGACGCGACCGGCGTCGAAGGGCGTAAGCAGGCGCGTAGCCGTTATGGCGCCAAGAAGAACGCCGTCCTTACCAAGAAGCGTTGATCGCAGGGTCGCGTCGACGTTGTTTAGTCGGCGCGCTCTAGCGACGTCCGTACGATTTTTGAAAATTTGATTCACACGTGAAGTCCGGCGAACGGAACTTTAAAGTTCGTTCGTCAGCAACGTCCCTCGGCGTTATGCCAGTGGAGACGGAGTAACGTCGGCGTCTTAACGCGTTTTTCGCGTATTCGGACGCGGCTCTCTAACTCTCTCGTTGCGACCCCTTCCGTAAGGACTTCCAGTTTAGAAAAAGAAAGATTAACGATACAATGGGTCGAATTACCGCCAGTAAAAAACAGTTGAAGGGCGATCCCGTCTACGATTCACTCCTCGCGAGCAAGTTTATCAACTGCCTCATGTGGGACGGCAAAAAGAACGCCGCCCGTAAGATTTTCTACGAAGCTCTTGAAATTCTCGGCAAGAAAATCGAGGGAGTCGCTCCTATCGACGCTTTCTCGACCGCGCTTGAGAACGTCAAGCCGAGTATTGAAGTTCGTTCGAAGCGCGTCGGCGGCGCCTCTTACCAGGTTCCTATGTCGGTTCGTCCGAACCGCGCCCAGTCGCTCTGCATCCGCTGGATTCTCGGCGCCGTTCGCGATAAGAAAGGTCAGCCGACCGCTCAGAAACTCGCCTCCGAGCTCTTCGACGCTTACAATAAACAGGGCGTCGCCTATACGAAACGTGAAAACGTCCACCGTATGGCGGAAGCCAACAAGGCGTTCGCGCACTTCGCGAAGTAGTTCGCGCGCCGTTCCTGCGCGGACGGTTCATAGCGACGCGCCGTCGCGTCTTTTTCCCGGTTAGATCGAGACGCGCAGAGCGTGCCGGCAAGCGAATTAAAAGGGCATGGTCTTCGGATCATGCCCTTTTCTATTTTGTCGACGTTTGTTTTGATATTTTCTCTTGGATCCAGCGAACCCTAAGCCGATTCACGCCCGCCTAATCGGCTGCCGAATAACGGTCTTCCATTTTTCAGGCGCGACCTTTCTAACGTCGGACAAATAGATTTCATGATGCAACCGCGTTTCGCTAAAATCCGTCGCATAACCGTTTTGCTCAATATAAGCGTCCATTAAAGCGATCGACGCGGGTTCGTCGTCGAAAGGACCGGTATGCATAATCTGAACGCATAGGCCTTCGTTTATTGTCAGAAACTCCGTCGACGAGCAGTCCGTTTTTTTCTTTTCACTCGCCGTTTCTTTCGCCCAGTCTAAATTCTCCTCGGTCACAAAATCAGGCAAGCGAATGACCGAAATCCAACGGAAAGACGACTTGTCCAATGGGTC
>JAEEGL016811018.1_pt1 | contig 11367 bp, 8 predicted proteins | sample 9134231 | NCBI WGS metagenome assembly JAEEGL01 (sample SAMN16246548, study PRJNA631951) | gut metagenome | biome: gut microbiome; feature: rumen; material: fiber-attached | host: Bos | place: Iran: Karaj | collected 2018-10
ATTTAGAAGGACCATAAATAATATATGTTATATTTTCATTTTTATTTAATTCATCTTTTTCTTTATATTCATTTATATAAAATATATTATCAAAATTATATAAAGCTTCATAATCTTTACTCAATAATTTATTATCTTTAATTATAAAATTATATCTATTTCCTTCATTATTTTTTTTTTCCTTTATTGACAATTCAAAATAGTATTTTTTCATAATAAAAAAAATAAACTTAAAAAAAAATAATAATAAAATTTAAATTTTAATTGAAAAATTACATAAAGAAAGAATTAATTAAAAAAATTCCCCATTCTATTATTTCTAACTCCTTCAATAGCTTTAATTAAAGCATAAATCCAAGAATCCCTTTCTTGAAAAGTTTTACATTTAAAAAGATAAAAATTTCTTTCATCATCCATTTCAATTTTCTAAAAAGTTTAAAATAAATATAAATAATATACAAATAAATATTCATCTTTTGACTCATTTTTAACATTTATTATTCTACTAACTTCAATTTTTTCTGTTGGATCTATATATTGTTTATCATTTTCAAAACTATAAAAATAATTTTTTGTAAGAACACACCAACGACTATTATTAATTATTATTTATTATTAATAAAAATTTTATACTCTCTCCAAACTTTTCTATATTTTGATTCTTTTGAAATTTTACCTTCCATTAATTTATCATCAGGTGAAATATGAATTATTTTAGATGTTGAACCAAAAAAATCCATTATTATAAATATATATATTTGTTAAATAATTATTTTAATTTTTTTTACAATATAATAGAAATATAAAAATTAAAGTTTTATTTATTATCCTTTGAATTAATATTTATATTATTATTATATTCATTATTTGATTGAAATGTAAATGTTCTTCCACCAAAACCGTTTGAAAATTCTAAAAATGAATTTGTATTTCTACTTATTGCATTTTTATCTTCATATTTTAATTTTAATTCATTTAATTCATCATTTATTTTTTTACATTCTTCTTTTTTTTCTAAGAAAGTTTTTTTAATTTTATCAATTAAATTAAAAATACTACTAATTGAAATTGAATTATTATTTTTACTTTGATTTGATTTTTTTGAAACTAAAGTATTAGTATCATCTAATAAATTAACCATTTGATTATTTGTTCCTGTAATTATATTAATTATTTCATCACTATTATCATATATATTATTCGATGAAATTATATTTGTATTCTCCTCTATCATTTTTTGTATATCATTTAAAGAAGAAAAAATTTCTTTTAAACTCTTATCAGTTTTTATTGAATCTTTTAATTGATTTATATAATTTAAAATTTCTTTATAATATATATTACTTGTTTTTATTAAATCATCTATAGAAGGAGATTCAATTATATTTACATTGGGAATTTTACCACTATTATTCATACTATTATTTAAAGAATAGCTTATATCTTCTTTTAATTTTATTAAAATATTTGAAAATTTTTGATTTATTTCATTAAATTCTTTATTTAATTTATTATTTTCATTCTTTGATGAAGATAATTTAGTTTTTAATTCATTTATTTCTGATTTAATATTATCATTTAAATCTGTTATATTAGTTTTCTCACTTGATAAATAAGGACATTGTTTTAAATCAACTGAATTATTATTTATAATATCTTTTGAAATAGAGTATAAATATAATTTTTTTTTTTCAAAATTTATTTTCATTTGATGTACCTTTTTATCTTTATTAACAATTGCATTTTGTAAACTTTTCATTTCATCTAAAAAATCAATTAATAAATGTGCAAAATTTACAATATTATTAGTTAAAGAATTATTCATACTTGATTGATAAATTTCTGTATTATGAACTTCAGAAAAAATATAACTTTTATTTCTTGAATTTTCATTATATTTATTTAATTTTATATTATTTGATTGAATTATAGGGGATGGTGCTCTTTTTACTTTTTGATTATTATTTTTACCATAATTATTCAAAGATAAGACAATATTATGAAAATTTGATGAAGTTAATAATTTTTTATTTATATTATTTTTTTCATTAGAATCTTTTCTAATATCATTTTCAAAATTTATATTTGGATTTTTATGTGATTGGGAATAATATATTTCTTTTTGATCTTCATTTTTATTTTTTGAATTTGTATGAATATATTTAATATTTTTAACTATATCTTTACAATTATTATAAAAAGTCATTAAATTATCATTTAAAATTGGAATTTGCTCATTATCTATAGTTTTATAAATTGATCTTGTATTTAATGTATATTGTTTTAAGTTTATAGAAAGCTCATTTATATTAGTAACAAATTGAATATCAAGATTAGTGATATCTTTAATTAATTTATTTAAATTTTTTGTCAATTTAGTTTTAATCGAATAAATTTGTTCTAATGTTGTTTGATAATATGAACATATTTCATATTCTTGATTTTCATTTAATATTAATGGAGATGTTTTTACCAGATTTTCAAATTCATTTAAAGATTTTTGATAATCAAATTCATTATTCATTAAATGTTCAAATTTATGTTTAAAACTATATAATAATTCATTAAATTTTGTATTAGTTGTTTTTTTACCCGTATTCATTTTATTTTAAATAATTTAAATATTAGAAATTTTTTATTTTTAAATTTTAGATAAATAATCATTATATTATATTCCAAAATAAAATATAGTATTATACATTATGATATATATAAAGAACAAAAAATAATAATATTCCATATATTTTATCTTCCTCATCACTTAACTCTTCTTCAGTATCTTTCCTATATTTTTTTAACAAAAATATGAGGAAAGAAAAACAGTCAAAATACAAAATCCAAATAACCTATAATGAATATTCAAAAATAATTTATGCTAAAATTAAATTAGTAACTGAATTATAATTAAAATAACAAGTAGAAATATCAATTAAAATAATTATACTTGTAATACAATTTAAACAACTTTTAATCATCATAATAATATTTGGTATATTTCTATCAGAATTAAAATAAATAAAGAAAAATTTAATTATATCTTAAATAAAATAGAGTCCACTTACAATTAAAAGTCAAAAATATAAAACTCTTCTCCAATTTGAAGTGGAAAACATTCAGAATTATATGATTTTTTTTCTTTATATAATGAAAATAATATGGCCCATGATAAAGTATATGCAATTGTTGATAATGTCATTACTAATATACTAATTGTACTTAAAATTATTATTTTTTCACTTGATTCTCTCATTAAAATTTTTTTTTCAATAATTCTTTTTTTAGAAATTTTATTTAATTTAATTTTTTAATTTTAAATATTATAAATTAATTTTTATGGGATTTTCAAAAGAGGAGGAATTTTTTCTGTTTTAAAAGTACATTTTTCACAATAATATTTTTCAGGTTCTAAAATTGATCTATATATAAATCCAGTCAATTCATTTGCTTTACAGACACAACATTCTTTTTTATGTTTTTGTGTATTTACTTTACTATTCATTTTAGTACATTTCTCAGTATTTTTTTGATATTCTAAACATTGATTTATTATTTTATTTCTTGTCTTATATAATTCAGAATATACAACATCTTCAATTTTTTGTTCAAAAATTTCTGGTTTTTGTTTAACTAATGGACCAATATATTTTAATTCTGAAATAAATATTTCTTGCACTTTTTTGTTTTTTATTCCTGTAGTTAATTTACTATAATGATCAGGATCTAGAATAAATTCTAATTTTTCACTTTTTTCTTTTTTTTTATTTTCTTTAACTTTATAACTTATCAAAATACTATTTAAACCAAATAAAGGATCTTCAATTGAAAAAGCCGTTTTAAGAAAAGGATCAGCAAATTTTGTATATTCCATAGGTATTAAAACATTATGACAAATAACATCATCATAATTTATTGTCACTGGGTTAGTAGTAGTTTTCATTTTTTTTTAAAATAGTTTATATTTTATGTTTATTTATTATATATTTATTAAATTATAATTAAAAATAAAGAAAAAAATAATTAATTACAAAAAATTATGTTTAATAAATTTACTTGATAATGCTTCAGAAACATCCATTCTTAATTCGATTTTTGGTTGTAAACATCCTTTAATAAATTCTTTACATTCAAAAGATATTTTAGGTTCATTTGGAAAATTAATAATAAAAGAAGAATGAGAAGATGAAATTAAATTAAATAATTTATCTTGTGAAAATCCAACATCAATCGGTTTTTTTCCATATATTAATTCATAAGTAATTATTCCTAAACTCCATATATCAACTTTATTATTTATTTTTATTTTACTTCCCATTTCAAAACATTCAGGTGGTAAATAATAAAATGACCCAATTCCTTGTGAAGTTAATTCAATATTATTTGTATTTGAATCACTTTCAATTACTTTTGAAACTCCAAAATCACTTATTTTTATTTCATTATTATGAAAAAGAATATTTTGTGGTTTTAAATCATAATGTATTATTTTATTTTTGGAATTACTTAAATATTCTAATCCTTTTAATATTTGATAAACTATTTTTTTAACTTCATTTTCAGATAAATTTTTATTTAATTTCATAAATGATAATAAATCTTTTCCATTACAATATTCTAATACTGTACAATATGATTGATTATCAATATTAAATGAATTTAATTGTTTTATTATTTGAGGACAGTTTATTTTTTTATGTAATTCTATTTCTCTTAAAGTATGTTTTAAATAATTTTCTATTATTTCATTACTCCAATTTGAATTAATTGTAAAAATTTTACAAGCAACATAATTTTGTTCTTGTAAATCAAATGCTTTATATACTTCACTATATCCTCCTTTTCCTAATAAATTTAATATTTGATATCTATTGTTTAATAATGGATATTTTTTTTTGTTAAAGAAACATTTTTCTTCGTCTAAATAATTTCTTTGTTCTAATAAAAATTTATTTTTTTCTATTTCTAAATTATTTAATTTAGAATTTAATGATTTTTCTTCTCTTGATAATAAAGATAATTTTAATGAAATTGTATTTTGTTCTGTTAAATTATTATTAAAATTTTGCATCTCTAAAATTTCTTTTTTTTCTTCTTCTATTATTTTAATTTTATTTTTAATATTAATTACTTCATTTCCATCCTCCCAAAAATCTATAAATTCACCTCTTGTTGTTCTCATTAAAGATGATTTTCCTATTTTTAATTCCATTTCATTTAATTCTTTTTTTTTTATATTTCTTTTTAAACATTCTAATTCTTTTAATACTGAACATAAATTCATATTTACTTTATTTATTTGTTCTTTATAATTATTTTCAAGTGATATTATTTTTTCTTGATATAGTTCTATTTCACTCTTTAATTCTTCTATTTCTTTATTTTTTTCTTTTAAATTATTTTCTTCATTTTTAAAATTATTAATTAAATTTTTAGGTCTAAAAAAGTCTACAATACATTTATCTTTCCCATTACTTTTATATATTATATTTCCATTAAAAGAAACAATATTTTTATAAGAATTATCTTTAATTTTATTGATTTTTGGAGAAAAAATTTTTCTAATTCTTTTCTTTTCTAAATATTCTTTTAAAGAATTTGATGAACTTGAACTTTTATTTAATAAATTACTATTATTTAATGAATCTTCATTTGTTATAAGATTTTCTTTTTTATTAATACTATTATTTAATTTATTTAATTCTTGTTTCTTTATATCACTTTTTTCTTCTTCTAAATTCATTCTCTAAATCTTTTAATTTTAAAAAAATATTAAATAAAAACTCTTATACCGCGTATTATTTTTCTTCTTATGAAAAAAATTAAAAAAAAATACAAATAAATAAAAAATCTTAATAATTCAAATTATAGAAATAAAAAAAATAACAAAATAATAATTTAATATAAATGAATAAATCATTTTATACAAAAAGAGATAATGATATTAAATTATTTAGTAAATTACCAACACTTGATAATGATTCACAGAGTAATTCTTCTTCATCATCAGAAGATGATTATCCAAAATTAATTTTTGATAAGCGTTCATCTTTAAAAAAACATAATAAAAAAAGAAGACATTCATTAAATAAAAAAGTATCTTTTAATTCAAATAAAATTGTAATTGATAATCAGGGAAAAGAAAAAAAACAAAAAACTAAATTTAGTACTTTTCAAACAAAAAATATAAAATCAAAAATGAAAAGTTTAGAATTATTTGAACAAAATTTTGATATATTAATAGATGAAATAGAAAAAGACTATAAAAGAAAAAAAAGATCAAAAACAGCAAAAATAAGCAAAAAAATTCCAATGAATAGTGAAGAAAAAATAATATCATTAACAAATATGGAAATGATATCAGATTTTTATGAATATACAGAAAATTGTATGAGATTAATAACAGAATTAGAAAGTAAAGAAAAACAAAAAAATAAAATTCCACCAAGAGATTTTATATTTGAAGATAATTTAGAAAGAAAAAAAATAGCAATATTTGATTTAGATGAAACTTTAATTCATTGTGTAGGTGATATAAGAACAAAAAAAAATGAAGAATATCAACAGAAAATAACAGTAACAATGCCAACAAAAACTCAAGTTCAAATTGGAATAAATATAAGACCTCATTGGAAAAAAAGTATAAGAGAAATTAAAAAAAAATATTATATTGTTGTTTATACTGCATCACATAATAATTACGCAGATGCTGTTTTAGATTTTTTAGATCCAGAAAATTGTATTTTCGAAGGGAGATTATATAGAAAAGATTGTATTCAAGCTCAAATTGATGAAACAAAATTTTATGTTAAAGATTTAGATATTTTTAAAAATTTTAATTTGAAAGATATTGTTATTATTGATAATTCTGTTTTAAGTTTTGCTTATCATTTGAATAATGGTATTCCTATTGTTCCTTATTATAATTCTAAAGAGGATAGTGAATTAATTATTTTAAGTAAATATTTATTGTTTATTGCTGATTGTTATGATTTAAGAAAATGTAATATTGAACATATTTGTATGGAAAGTTTTCTTTTACAAGCTCAAAGAGAAAAAATAGAAGATTCTTTTAAAAGTGATGAAGAAAATGACAGTGAAAAGGAAAAAAATAATACAAATAAAGAAAATGAAAATAAGGAAGATATAAAAATTAATGAATATAAATTAAGAGAAAAGACAGAAAGAAAAAAAACTAGCAATAATAAAAGAGATAATTTAAGTATGAGAAGATCAAAAAATCCAAAATTAAAAACTTCTGTTATTAAAAAAAGATTATCAATATTATCAAATAATAAAAATGAATATATATTAGATTTTAATGATGAAAATAAAAATATAGCACCAAAGAATTTTAAAAGAAGAAATAAAACAATTAGATATAAAGTTCAAACAATGATGAATCAAATAAGAGAAAAATTTGAAAATAAAATAATATTTGATAAATAGGTTTGTAATTAAGTTGGTTTAGGTTATATAAAAAGATAATAAATCAATTCTAAAATTGTATATTTTTTGGTAATTTATAATATATATTTATAAAAGGAAGATAATAAAAAATCTATATTTATCAAATAAAACAATAATAGAATAATAAATAAATTTTTTTAAAATAAATAATTAAAAAAAATTATATAAATTATTAATATTTAAGAAATTAATTATGAGAAAAATAAATTTAATCAAAATATTTTTTCATCATAAAATTATATTTTTGATTAGAAGCAGCAATACCATAATCATATTTACAAAATAATTTCTTAAAACTTTTTTCCTCATTCATAAAATCATTTTTAACCAATTCAAGTGTTTGAACATAATTCATTTTTTTTTGATTTTTTGGTCTTCTTAAATAATTATAATTTACACTTCTATTTACATCTGATAAAACATTTGAATTATTTAAACTTTCAACTTGAGAAATATGATTTGGTTCTGTTATATTATCTTCAATTCTTATTGAGTTTAATGAAGTAATATTTGTACTTTTGATTTTATGAAATAATTCATCATTTTCTTTTTCTTCTTTATCATAACGATTAATATTAATTGAATTATTATGTCTTTTTTGTTTTATTATACTTGGTAATGTTATTATATTATTTGAATTTGTTCTTAATGAATTATTTTTTTGTAATGAATGATTCTCAAACATATCCAAAAATAAATTTTTAGGCATTTTAACTTTAAATTTTGATGGATCAACTTCATGTACTTCTTCTTTTGATTTTTCACCATATTCATTTTGTAATTCTTCTTTTACTTTTCTTAAATATTTTAAATCTTTAAACATATAATCTTCTTCTGATTCTTTATTTTCTACTCTTTTTCTTTCTTGATCAAATAAATTTACAATATTAAATTGACGAAATTGTTTCATTGCTCTTTTTGTTTTTTTATACTTATTTAATATATTTATAAATGCATATGATGCATTATCAAAATTAAAAAACAACTTTTTATTTCTTAAAGCAATTTCACTTCTACTTAAACCTTTCTTCCACATTAGTTATAAAAAAAACTTATATTAAAAAAATTTATATTTATAATTAAATAAAACATAGTAAAAATATAAATATAAAAATTAAAAAAAAATTAATTTAAATAAATAAAAAGAATAAAAATATGAAAGACTTATCAGAATATGATAATGATGAAATAACATATAAAAAAAAAAAAAACAACATTCATTATAATGAAGAAGAAGAATTAATATCATCAGAACAAGAAATAAAATCATCAATTAAATCATCAACAAATAATAATAATGAATCATATTCAAATTTAATTGAAGAAGAAGCATCAGAAGAAAATTTTCCCGCCAGTGAAAAAGAAAATAATATAAATATTGAAGAAGCAGAAATTGGAGATTTAATAAATGAAGAAGAAGAAATAGATAATGGAAAATTAAATGAATTATTATTTTGTGTTCAAGGAATAGGAAAATTTATAGATAAAGAAAAAAAAATTTATGAAAAAAATGAATTTTGTGAACCATCATTAAGAGATATTCATAGATTTTTAAGAAGAGATGATCCACAAAATCCTATTAATAAATATGCTTTATTAGAATGGGATGCTTGTAATAGTGATATTATACCTTGTTTATTTAAATGTGAAAATGATGATAAAATTTGTAGTTTATGTATTGTTATTTTAGTTGACTTAACTGAAAATTTATCTGATTTTGTTGAAAGAAGACAAAAATTAGAAGATATGATTTATGAATTAAAACAAAATATTATTAGGAAAGGTGTTATTGATTTAGTTGGTAGAATTCTTAATGATGCTTGTGATAAGTTACAAGATGTTAAAAAATTAAAGGAAATTATGAAAGAAATGGAAAGAGAAGAAAAGAGAATTAAAGATGAGAAAGAAAATAAGAAAAATAATAATGAAAATGATAATGAAAATAATAATGGAAATAATAATAAAAATAATATAAATAATGAAAATAATAATAAAAAAAATGAAAATGATAATGAAAATGATAATAAAAATGAAAAAGATAATTTTTATAAAAATGATGATGATGGAAATAATGAGATAAAATCTGAAAAACAAAATGAAAAAAATGAAGATAATAGTGATATAGAAATGAAAAATGAAGAAGAAGAAAATATAATAAAAAACGAAAAAACAGGAAAAAAAGAAATAAACTTAGATACAACAGAAGAAGACAAAATAATAAACAAAAGAAAATTATCTCAAGATGAAATAAAATACACAAGAATAATAGAATTAATCTTAGTATTTTTAAAACAAGTTCTTTCAATATCAAATTCATCAAAAATAAAAGAAACAGGAGAAAATATAATAATCCTTTTAAAAAAATTTAACGATTTTAAAATATTCGAAGCAATAAATTATTTTTCATCAGGATTTAATGAAATTCAAAAAAATAATTTTACAGAAACAATATCAAGTACATTATTAGCATTAATTTATAATATTACAAGATTATTTACACCTCAAAGTATAATTGATTATTCTATTCCACCAAATAAATCAGGTGCCTTAATAAATAATAATAATAAAAGAGAATTACAAAAACTTTTAGAAAGAGAAAGAGAAGAAAATTTACAAAGAAAAATGTTAATGAGTTCTAGAGGAAATTTATTTGGTACTAGAATTCAAGTAATAAGACCAATTGATAATTCTTCTTTTATTGTTTCTAATGTTAGTCAATTATTAAATAAAAATGCTAAAAATTATTTAAATGAAAAAACAAATTCTTTTGCTCAACAAAAACATATTGGTAATAGAAAAAGAACTATATTTAAAAATAAGAAAGTTCCTAAAAGTTTAGTTTCTGGAGAAGTTAAAATGATTAATGATATTAAAATTAAAGATTATTTTAGTCATTCTAGTGAAATTTGTTCTTATGAATTTAATCCTATTATTATTGAAATTAAAAAATTTTTAATTCAATTTATGGATATATGTTATAATAGTTTTGTTGAATATTTTTATTTTCAAATGGATAGAGAAGAAGAATTAGATAAATATGATATTTATCATTTAATAAATGTAATGACATTTTTTATTGAATTTAATAGATTGTTAAATTATGATAATATAAAAGTAAAAGATAATAAATTTAATTTTGAAAGAATTTGTTTAAGTTTAACTCCTGATATGATTAATTGTATGTATTATAAGTTATATAAAGAGATTATGTTAATCAAAGAAGATGAAAGAAAAAATTTTTTAATATATCCTATTATTAATTATTTAAAACAAAGTATGTATGCATTATTTGATTCATATAAACATTCAAAAGATGATGATTTTAATTTGACTTTAAATGTTAAGTTACAAGATTGTATTTTAACAAAAGATTTTACTAAAATAATAAAACAAATTTTCTATTTTTATAATGAAGTTTATCAACCTTATGATATATTATATGATTGTATAGAATTTTCAGAAGTTTATTTTATGTCATTAGATTATTTTACTAAGAAAAGAGAAATAAAAATTGAAGCTAAAAAAAAGAGAAAAGAAATAAATGATGAAGAATTATTAATAAAAAAATTTCAAGAAAAAAAATTAAATGATTTATTTGAAGAAGAAAATGATTTATCATCATCTGATTCAGATGTTGAAATATTAAAAAGAGATATAGATGTTTGTTCTGAAGCAAAATGTTTAGTAGATTATATAATAATAAATAAAATATTTTTAATATTAAAAAATACATCTCAAATTGATAGTTTTAATTTGACAAATATATTAATTGATATTAAAAATAATGATAGAAATATTTTAAAATTTTTGACAAAAATAATAGAAAGAATTTCTATTAAATGTAAATGTTATTGGATTTTTTTTAATATACAATATTTACTTTTATTTAATACTTTACTAAAT
>JAEEGL017028301.1_pt1 | contig 11367 bp, 4 predicted proteins | sample 9134231 | NCBI WGS metagenome assembly JAEEGL01 (sample SAMN16246548, study PRJNA631951) | gut metagenome | biome: gut microbiome; feature: rumen; material: fiber-attached | host: Bos | place: Iran: Karaj | collected 2018-10
CCTTGATTTCGACTATTGCGAATATGCAATGCTGAGTTGTAGTTTAGTGAAAGAAATGCGCCACTACTATAAGATGTGCCGTGAAATGATGGGTATCAGCGATGAGAACCTCTTGGCCTACAAGAAGGAGAGGGAGCAGTTGGAGGAAAACATTTCAGGCGGGGAGGTGCCGTTTAACAAAACCCTTGAGGAGCTGGAGACCAAGCAACAAGAAATCAACGAGGCGAAACTGAAGTCGGGGATTGAGTGAGGCCAGCAGTGAGCCGCAAAGCTCGACCGACAAAGGCAGGGCAAACTATGCGGCCCGCCGCGTTCCTACATCAAGAATAAAGCAAAACAAGGTTGCAAACAATCGAGTCCGCAGGCACCATCAGAGGTGCTTGCGGCTCTTTTTGACGCCTCGCTCGTCGGTATTTTGCTCGATGACGATGCCGCGCTGGCGCTGTCCGTCAGCGATGCGACGGCCCGAGAGGTCGTAGGTTTGCCTTTGTACGGGTTTGCCGAACGTGACGTTTTCCACGGCCTCTGTCTCGGCTTCAGTGGCCTGCCAGGCATCCAGATAGACGTTGTCGCCCGAAGTGACGACGATGTAGATGGTCTTCTGTCCCGTGAACTTAGTGGGGTCCACCTCGACGGTGTAGTCGCTCATCTTGTCCGACGCGATGTCGAAGATTGCCGAAGGCTTGGCTCCCTTGCGGCCAAAGCGGAACTCCACCGTGCCTTCGCCCTTGGCGCGCACCATGAGCTTCGATGCTCCGGCGGTGCCGAAGTCAACGCGGCGCACCTGGGTCCACGAGCCGGCCGCCATCTTCACCTGCAGGTTTCTCGATGCGTCGTTGCCCAACGTGCTGACACCGGTGTTCTTGAGGATGTTCGTGAAGTCCTCATAGCTGATGCCGCCACAGCTGGCCATGGTCTCAGCCTCCTGCAGCTGATAGGGGTTCATGTTGGCTATGGCCGTGACGCCCGTCCTGGTGAGCGTCATCTTGTTGATGGTCTGCGTCGATTCGTTCACCGTTGCCTTGTCCACGCCGATGGAACGATAGCCTGAAGCCTCGCTGTCCATGTCGCCGGCATTCTTCATGGCCGTTTCCAGGATGGTCGAGTGGTAGAACAGGTAGTAGTTGTCCTTGAACTTGTGCAGGTGGGTGTGGTTATTGCCCCAGCCCATGTCGAAATTGCCCTCGTTGGGCACGTATTCGCCACGATAGTTCCACGAGGCAGGATCGAGTGGCGTGTCGCTGGTCATGTAGCACATGCTGCACGACGAGGGAGCAGGCTGCCCGTTGCGCCCCTCGAAGCTGATCCAGTCGTCGCGGCCCGACCACGAGGTGTTGTAGGTGTAGACAAATCGCCCGTCCATGATGTTCAGTTCGCTGGCCTCGAACAGGTAGGGCGCCGGCATGTTCACGGCTGAGCCGCTCAGACCGGTCATCGAGGCGTTCAGCTTGGCGATGCGCGAGTTGCCAGGCCACAGGTTAGAGCCCGACGACTGCGGGTCGCCGCCGCCGAAGGCTATCCATCCCGTGCCGTCGGCATCAACTACAGCGCCCGGGTCGAAGATCCAGTTGCAAGGACGCACGCCGGGTGTGTCGCCATCGATCATCGGCTTCGACAGTGGCGACGACCACGGTCCGACAGGCGACGAGGCTTTCAGCACGCCGATGCTACCGCCGCTGTTGGCGAAGTAGAGGAAGAACTCGTCGGTGCCACGTGAGTTCGTGCGCCAAACGGCCGAAGGCGCCCACGAAGCAGCGAAGCGCCAGCCCCATGTCGAGCACAGCTTACCCACGTCGATGGTGCCGTGGAAGGTCCAGTTCACCATGTCGTCGGTCGAGAAGATGACGAGCGATTTGATGTCGCCGTAGCCATTGCCGCCGGTCTTTCCGTTCTTGATGTACTGCTGAGTGTCGTTGGTGCCGTAGACGTAGAGTCGGCCGTTATAGTCGATGGCCGTTGGGTCGGCGCAGAACACGCAGGCACTGATGGGGTTGGCCTCGCTCGTGGGCTTGTACTCCTTGGCCAGCGTCTGTGCACCGGCCTGCAGGCATGCTGCCATGAGAGCTGCTGTGATGATGAGTTTCTGATACATGTCGGTTTATGCTTTTTGTTTGTCAATATTCGTAAAGCTTCACGTGAAGGATTCGATAGTCGTCGATGCCTATTCGCACGTGGCGGCCCTGATGCGTCTGGTCGCCATTGTCGCGGCGCACGAAGTTCTGCGTGCCGTCCTCAGGGTCTATCGATACCTCGTCGGCATAGCCAATTCCAAGTCGCCTGCAGGCTTTGCCTTTTCCCCACGTCGTGTTGGAGTGGGGCAGGGCGGCGGCTGAGGCTGTGGTGCCTTGTGCGAAGCCATCCTCGCCCAACGCGGCCTGCTGCTGGTGGCGGTGTTCGTAGCTGGTGGCAAATTCAACGACGATGCCACTGCCGGCGATGAGGTATTCGTGTGGTGCCAGGCGCATGACCACAGCCCCTCCCTCGGGCCATGTCGAGCCATCGGTGGCGCGTGCATCCCAAGGCAACGTGAAGACGTGGCGGCAAGTGATGAAGATGCTGTCCTTCGAAGCATCGACCAGCGTTCTTTCGCGGTCGTCTTGCGTGAAGAGCAGCCCCCACGTGGCGGCAGGCTTCAGCGGTTGCAGCTGGCGCAGCAGTCCATAGGCCCGTGCTACGTGCTCGGTGTCGGCGGCAGGTGCCTGATCGATGGCGAAGGGCGAGAATCCCACTGCATGGTGCTCACCGAAGGAGTAGAGAGCCCGAACTCCGCTGTTCCGGCAGCAACGGCTCTCGGGAATGAAGAGTGCATTGCCGGGGAAATCGTATTGGGCTGCCCACGATTTGAACCCTGTGTCGTAAATGTCGGGCGAAAGCATGTCGATGCTCGGGGCTGCCAGTTTCCAGATGGCTGCGAGATGGGCCAGCGGACCAGCTGAGGGGTATTCGCCCGGTCGACGGCCACGGCTGTTCATGGCGGCGTTCACAAAGAGCGGAACATCGTGGATGCGGCGTGCAGCTGAGGCCAGCTGTTCGACGTAGCGGGCGTAGTGCCAGGCCTGGAATTGCTCGTCCCAGTAGGGATCGTCGGTGTCCACATCACTCCAGCGAAGCTGCTTCGTCCCTTTGCCTTTCGCCCCTTCATCCTTCATCCGAGTCGCCATTGCCCCTTCATCCTTCGTCCGAATCAGCAGGGGGAGCAACTCACGGGGGATGGGCTCGCTGAAGGCCCGCTCAGCCAGTGGCGAATGGTCGCGGGCAGCTTCCAGCATGCCAATCTCGTTCTCGATTTGGACCATCAGCACGGTATTTCGGTCTTTGTCGACCTCGGCCAAATGCTCCATCAGTCGTGTGAAAGCCCGCAGGTCGGCCTTCAGAACGTTGTCGGAGAAGCAGCTGGCTATCTCCATGGGCTTGCCCTCGGCCGTCATGGCCCGTGGAAAGCGCCGTGTGTCCTCCTTGAACCACAACGGGGCATAGCACGACATGGAGTTCTTCCAGGCGCCAAACCACAGCAGCACCACATGGAGACCGTTTTCACGGGCTCGCTGCAGGGTGTGGTCGACGAGGGTGAAATCGAAACGCCCCTCAACGGGCTCCAGCAACTCCCAGTACACCGGCACGAGCACGGTGTTCAGTCCAAGGGCTGCCATACGGGGCATCACGACATCGATGTCGGCACACGACGTGGCAGCTGAGTTGCTGAGCTCGCCTCCAAGCAGTTGGAATGGGCGTCCCAGCACCTCGAGGTGGTGGCTGCGGCCGTCATCGACGAGCTTCACTTGTGCCTGCATGCTGATGGCAGCGAGGCAACAAAGCATCGCAAGGATGAGTCTACCGATGTCGTGTTTTTTTGTTTTCATAAGGCATTTCTGTTTGAACATGCAAAAGTACGAAAAAGTGCCCTAAAGAGCAAATCTTTTCGCCAGTTTTGTTAGTAAATTTTGCTTTATTTCGCAGCCCTGTCCTTCTGAGCGAAAAAGCACTGCTTTGGGCTCGTAAAGCTTTGCTTTGGGCTCGTAAAGCATTGCCTTTCACCTGCTAAGGGTGGGCTTTTCGTTTGCGATTGACCTGATAGAGCGGGTTGATGATTGTCATGGCTTGTGTTGGTTTTCTGGTTGATTGTGTGGGTGAACTCTTACTGACTGCAAAATTACAAAGCAAAAACGAAATGAGCCCTATATTGACCAAACTTTGTTATCATTTTAACTAGTTTTAACGTTTCTGCATATTGCCGTCAAAAGCGGATGTTGAGTCGAGGCTAAGGGTAAGCGAACTCTGGCTCATGTTCGTGAGAGTCGCGACTAACCCGAGATGGCTTTTGGAGTACGCTGCGTCCCAGCTGAGTTGCTACATCCCTGCGGAGTATGCTTCATCCCTGCATGGTTGCATCTTCACTTTGCCAAAATGAAAAAATCGGCCCGGCCGCCGCTTCTTTTTGGGAATTAGCGGTATCGCTAATTCCTATAGCGGCCTTGCCGCTATTATCACTAAGACTACTTGTAGGATTAGTGCTTTCATTTTCATTTTCATTTTCATTTTCATTTTCTTTTTCATTTTCTATTTCTTTTTCTTTGAAAGGCAAAACGTTACTAACGTTAGGTTTATAATTGGTTTTCATCGCAAAAAATGCTTCTTTCGTTCGCAATGTTTTTTTTGCCTTTATTGATTTTTTTTGAGTATTAGTTGTTTTGCAATATCACGAAATAAAAGGCCCGTTTTGTGGCATCTTCAACCTTAATGGTTGTCAGTCGTCTATAGGCGCAAATGCCGGATGAGTATTCCCAAGATAATACAATAGTGTAGCTGTTGGCACAAGACGCCCTAACGGGGTACCTTGTGTCATTACCAATAATATTGCCGAAAAAGAAATATAATTCGACCGCGTTTCGAGCAAATTTCATTCCCCGTAACCTTTTGTCATTGGAGGGGGTAAAAAATAAACTATTTATTGTATGAGTTCCAAGTTTCAAATGTAAAGTTTTTTCTACTAAAATGGTAAGCCTTTAACAATGATTTATTTTCATTTTTAAGTATTTTAATTGCTTAATTAGCATCCTTAAATGTTGGCAATAATATATCAGTTGACCTATAAGAGGTAGAACTTGAAAATAAACGGAAAAGTACGGAAAACTTACCCGGCAATAGGATGTTATGGGACCTCGGAGAGGTCCGAATTTAAGAAACCCCAGGTCTATTGACCTGGGGATAGGGAAACATGTGATGAGGAAGGCGACTTCGGAGATGTCGTACGTTATTATCTTCATCACTTGGCAGCTCTATATGATTGGTTTGTTTCATTTGGTGCGACATCTCCGAAGTTGTTTTTTATGTTTCGGGTTGCATCTGCCCCCAGGTCAGTAGACCTGGGGTTTCTTAAATTTGTACTTCTCCGAAGTCTTTCAGTCTCTATAGTTAACTGATATATTATTCCCTAAATGTTTAATTAAGGTTTTAATTTCTAAAATAAACTGTCTTGATTCTCCCCCAATAAGCAGTCTAAATTCTCCAGACAAGCACCGAAGCTTCATCGCTTGGGTGGAATTTATTCTATAAACGAATGCATTTTTTTCGATAAATAGAGCGAAGAAAATTTTGGCTTTTTCCCCGATTATTTGTAACTTTGCAGTTAAATCTACGATAAGCAATCTCGAACATCAGGAAGCAATGGAAAAACGACTGCGAAGGTACTGGCTTTTAACCGTGGTTCTGCTGGCGGCGATACTGAACATTCATGCTGCCCAGTGGACCGTCAGCGTGACGCCGAGCGGCACGCAGGGAGGCTATGTGGAGACGGTTGACGGGCGCGCGCAGAGCGACGTGAGCTATTCAACGACGTGGCCTGCGGCTGGCTATGTGCCCGTTTTCTACATCCATTTTCCAAAAGGAACGTTCCAGGTGACCTCGCAGAATGTTGAAGCCATTCGCGTGAACGTTCGCGATGCCTCCACGGGTGCCGACGTGGCGACCGGTCAGCCGGCCCGCCAATTCAGTTTCGTGTCGGCCGAGGAAGGCTGGTATCGCTTCCAACTGACGGGTGGCACTCCTGGGGTGACAGTGTTGCAGGACTTCACCGTGACTTCAGCCGATGCGACGGGCAACAATACCAACGTTTTCCTGGCGGCATGGCGCTCGGTGCCTTCGCTGCACCTGAACACCTTCGGCAGCAGCCACCGCGACCTGCCATCGGGCAATGCCTTCGACTGGATCTACGATGAGGTGATGATGCCTGCCGATGCCGACTATTACGGCACGTACGTGGAGTCGTTCGGCTTCAACAACGGTTACATAGGCATACAGAACAACGGCTCGAACGGCGGCGAGGATGGCCGGACGGTGATCTTCTCGAGTTGGGACAATGGCGATACCGACAGCGATCCTTCTTTGGCCGACTTCCGTCGAAGCGGCATCGTGGCAACGGGCGAGGCCGACCAGGTGACGGCTGAGCGCTTCGGCGGCGAGGGAACCGGTTGCCACATCATGCTGAACGGCAAGTTGTGGAAGCCTGGACAGTGGGTACGCTTCCTGCTGAACACACGACCTGAACAGATCACGCTGAGCGATGGCTCAACTTACAATAACACGCTGCTATCAGCATGGTATTGGGCCGAGGGTGTCGACACTGAGTGGCATTACATCGGGACGATGCGCCAGGCTGGCACCACCAACTACTTCGGATCGGGCTTCAACGCCTTTCTCGAGGAATACACCCGCGGTAACATCAGCCAAGGCTGTGCACCCCACAAGGCCTACTATCGCCGCATTTTCACCCGGTCGATGCAGAGCGGAACATGGTATAACCGAAACCAATTCAGTTGGGGCCACACCGACGGGGGCACTGCCGACGGCGCCCGCAACGACCGACTGCAGACTGCATTGGACGATTTCCAGGGCGAACCGGCCATCATGATGCAGGCTGGCGGCTACGGCGATGCTACGGAAGGTCCCTCGAACCTGCCCTATGTGCAGCCTCTCGGCATCGTACCCGATGATGCCACGTTGCAACAACTCCTGACAGACTACGTGGAACCAGCCATCCAACGGCAGGATGAGGAGCGTATGGCGCTGGCCATGCAATCCGCTTACACGCAGTTGGATCAGACGGAGTGGACCGTCAGCGGCTTTTCATCGGAGGAGACCGTGGGCGAAGGTGCTTCCAACGGGCATGCTGCCCACGCCATCGACGGCGATGCAAGCACGTTCTGGCACACGTCGTGGTGGAGTAGTGGCAACCTGAACTATCCGCACTACTTGTCGCTGTTGCACGACGGTGTGGTGACAATCGACAAAATCCGCATCAACATACCCGAAGGGCGCGGCGCCAACTACCGGGCCAAGACCGTTCAGGTACAGACCTCGGCGAACGGCACCGATTGGACTACCGTGGGAACTTTCAGTCTGCCTAATGCCAGCGTGCAGGAGGTGGACCTTGATGGCGATGGCCTGCAGACCGAGCACTTGCGCTTGTACTTCACCGAGGGCTATGGTCAGTATGTGCTTATTGATGAGCTGGAGTTTTTCCAGAAGGACGAGGCTGCTGACCTGCAACAGTTGCGTGCCTTGGCTCAGGGCTATCTGGACAGGGCAGACACGTTCAACGGCTACCCGTCGGAAGAACTGACGGGACTGCAGGCGGTAGCGAACAACGCGGCAAGCACTGCCGACGACTACAGGGCCGCTCTGGCCAGCCTGGCTGCCGAAGGCCATCTGCTGAAGTATGGCGAGGTGACGGAAGTGGCACATCTGAGTGCCGAGAAGGCCTACTATCTGAGCAATGCCAGCGGTTATGGCGCGATGATGGGCGATGGCGAAGCGGTGACGCTGCGCAATGCCGCCCCCGTAGAAGGCTCGGGCCACTACGCCGATTGCCAGCCGACCTACAAGGCGAAGGCTCGCGTGCAGGACGAGGCCTGCAACTGGATGCTGCTGACGGCCGACGAATTCCCCGGCAGCTACTATATTTATAACATAGGTGCGCAGAAGTTCCTGAATCCGCAGTATCACTCCAACTTGGGCGACACGCCACAGCCATTCGGCATCGTGCGCAAGAACGGTGCATTCGTGCTGACCGCCCAAGACTACAACTACGGCGGACATACGCAGCTGTGCCTGGCGCCGCAATTCCAGAGCGATCCCGTTTCAGTGTGGAACAACGATGCCGGCAATTATTTTCTCATTTACGACAACTATGCCCTGAAACCCTCGGCTGAGTTGGTCGGCCGGCTGCGGCATCAGATCCTGATGCTGAATAAAGGCGACGTCAATCAAGACAGTTTCATCACGATAGCCGATGTGACTGCATTGGTGAACATCATCTTGGGAAAGGCTTCCAGCTCCACCGAGATTGTGAATAAAGTGGCAGATGTGAACGACGACGATTCCATCACGATAGCCGATGTGACCGCGTTGGTGAACATCATATTGGGAAAATGAACATGTTGGGGGCATATAAACCCTCGCTCGACAATAAAAAACAATGACAGATATGAAACGACTTTTAGCCCTGTTGATGTTTGTGGCCTGTCTGCTGCCGCTGTGGGCGCAGGCCGATGAAAATCCCGTAGCCGATGCGAAGGCAATGGTGAAGGTGGGATGTGCGCGTTTCACGGTGCTCACGCCTGAAATGATACGCATCCAGTACAGTAGCAGTAAGCAGTTCGAAGACCGCGCTACGTTTGCCGTGGTCAACCGCCGTCTGCCTGTGCCTGCCTACAAGGTGAAGAAGAAAGGCGGCTGGCTGACCATCACGACCGACGCGCTGACATTGCGCTATAAGATGGGGGCACTCATCAGTGCCGACAACGCCGATGCGCTCAGCGTGGAACTGACGGTGAATGGCCGTCAGGTGACGTGGCATCCCGGACTGCAGGACGACCAGAACCTGAAGGGCACCATGCGCACTCTTGACGGCCAAAACGGTACCAACAAGGAGCGTGACTTGGAGAACGGCCTGCTTTCGCGTTCGGGGTGGAGCATCATCGACGAGTCACCTCGCACGAAACGGGGCGACGGTTCGACGACATTCGCCTTCGATGGCAATGTGGATGGCATGCCGTGGGTGGCTGAACCCGTTGACAAAGAGGCTGTAGATTGGTATTTCATGGGCTACGGTCACAATTATCGCAAGGCTTTGGGCGACTTCACGAAGATAGCTGGTCGCCAGCCAATGCCACCGCTCTACGTGCTGGGCTACTGGTACAGCAAATATCAGCGCTACACCGCCGACGAATTCATGCAGATAGCCACCGACGTGCGCCAAAACCAGATTCCTATGGATGTGATGATTTTCGATATGGACTGGCACACTGAAGGCTGGACGGGCTGGACGTGGGACCGTTCCATCATTCCCGATCCCGAAGGGCTCATCGATTTCATGCACAAAAAGAACCTGAAGGTGGCACTGAACCTGCATCCTGCTGATGGCGTCGACGACGACGAGGACTTCTTCGACGACGTTCGCAACGATATGGGATTGCCAGCCGATGTGAAGCGCGTGCCGTGGAACCTCTCTGATGGAAAATTCTACCACTCGATGTTCAACCGAATCCTGCGTGCCCGCGAACGCCAGGGCGTTGACTTCTGGTGGCTGGACTGGCAGCAGAACCGCACAAGCAAGTTCATGGAGGGATTGGGTGAGACCTTCTGGTGCAACCACGTTTTCTACAACGACATGCGCCTGAATCGTACCGACCGTCGTCCGCTCATCTACCACCGTTGGGGCGGACTGGGCTGCCATCGCTACCCCATAGGCTTCTCAGGCGATGCCTACAGCAACTACCCCACGCTGGCTTGGCAGCCTTACTTCACGGCAACGGCCTCCAACGTGTGCTTCGGCTACTGGGGACACGACCTGGGCGGCCACGTGCAGGACGGCCCTAACGATCCTGAACTGTACCTGCGCTGGATGCAGTTCGGCGTCTTCACGCCCATCTTCCGCACTCACGCCACCAATCAGCCCCACATCGAGCGTCGCATCTGGAAGTATGCCAACTTCCCACTCCTGTTGGAAACGGTGAAGCTGCGCTATCGGCTGATGCCATACATCTACACCGCTTGCCGACAAGCTTTCGATACGGGTGTCTCCATCTGCCGGCCGCTCTACTACGACTGGCCTGAAACCAACGAGGCCTATACCTATAAGGACGAGTATATGTTCGGCGACGACATCCTTGTGGCTCCGGTGCTGCAGGCATCGGGTGCTGACGGTAAGACGCCACGCACGACGTGGCTGCCCGAAGGCCGTTGGTTCGACGTGTGCCGCAATCAGGTCGTGGAAGGTGGTCGTGTGATGCAGGATTCCTATGCCCTTGGCGAGACACCTTACTTCTACAGAGCTGGCGCCGTGATTGTGTGCAATCCACCTGTGCAGAATCTGCAGGCGCGTCCCGACCGACTCGTGGTGCAGGTGGTGCCTGGTGCCGACGGGCAGGCTACTCTCTATGAGGATGAGGGCGACTCGGAGGTTTACAAGCAGGGTCAGTTTACCACGACGGGCATCGAACACCGTGGGCAGGGCATCAGCATCCTGCCACGCGAGGGTAGTTTCAAGGGCATGCCCACCGAGCGAGCCTACACGGTGGAGTTCCTCGGCTGCGAGCGTCCCGCTCAGGTGAGTGTTAACGGGCAGGCTGTGCCTAACGGACAGTGGAACTACGATGCTGCCAAGCGTCTCCTGACGGTCTTCATCGGCAGTACACCCTGCTCGGAGCGCATCGACATTCAGGCCAAACCCTAAATTCCTGAATTCCAAGTAATGTCTGTACTCCTACACTCCTGTACTCCTGCACTCCTAAAAATTGTCTACACTCCTAAAATATAGCAATGTCCTACCGCTTACCCGCAGAATGGGAACCCCAGGAATTTGTCCTCCTTGCGTGGCCTAACGAAACCACCGATTGGGCTCCCTACCTCGAAGAAATCCGAAAAACCGTTGCTGAGATGGTTCGCGCCATCGTTCGGCACGAAAAGGTGCTGCTACTATCGATGTTCAAGAGCGATGTGCCCGACGAGCTTCGCTCGCTGCCGAACGTCTATGTGGCCGAACTGCCCAACAACGATACATGGGCTCGCGACTTCGGTCCCATCGTGCTGAAAAGCACCCTTCCGATGGCTCGCTCACAAAGCAATGAAGGTGGCGACGGCGGCGAGGAGCAGGAGAAGGGCAGCCTTTGGCTCGACTTCCGCTTCAATGGCTGGGGCGAGAAGTTTCATGCCGATTGGGACAACATGATTCCCATGAAGCTGTGGGGTGGCTACGGCTTCCGCGAAAAGGCTGATTACGAAAACCATCAGGACTTTGTGCTTGAAGGAGGTTCCATCGACACCGATGGGGAAGGAACACTGTTCACCACCTCGCAGTGCCTGCTGGCC